>Ga0163180_10000337_pt1 | contig 27131 bp, 12 predicted proteins | sample AtlANTMetagenome_2_FD_109647 | JGI IMG/M metagenome (GOLD analysis project Ga0163180, IMG submission 109647) | Marine eukaryotic phytoplankton communities from the Atlantic Ocean - Atlantic ANT 4 Metagenome | ecosystem: Environmental > Aquatic > Marine > Oceanic | place: North Atlantic Ocean...
CAACATCAACGTCAAATCGCTTTTTATCAACATGATCTCCAACTTCACTTCTTCCGCTGTTAACTCCATCGCTACCGAAGGTGATACCGTCACCATCGAATTCAACGGTGGTCGTCAATACGACTACAAGTCCAGCGATGTTAGCGGTTTTGTGAATGCACTGAACACTGTTATCAAGGCAGAGGAATCTGTCGGTCGCTTTGTTAACTTCTCCATCCGCAATAAGGATCTGGAAACTGTTAAGGTTGCTGCCTGATAGTATCAGTCAGGGGGAGACACATTCTCCCCCTACTAACACAAACTTTCTGTCTTTTTAATGTCATTCCGTAAGCAGTTAAATGTTATGATGGCGGATGTAGGTTGTGATCTCATCAGTGAGAAAAGACACCTCAAATGGAAACACCATACAGGTGTAATCATCACGACCTCAAAAACACCTAGCGACATCAACGCACTGAAACAAATAAAGCGCGAATTGCGTCGCAGGTTATCACATTAGGTCGTTCGTTCGTTAACAGCAGTGGGGGGGTATTATGCCCCCCCCGTTATTAAAATCGATGGGTCCCCTTAGTCTACAAAGTGTTACGATGCCGCCCATAATCTCAAAACCGACCCTTTTTTCCCATCCCCATAAAAATTTTTTTCGCTATATAAAAACAAGCATAAAGTTTTATAGGTATGCAAAAAAATTCGCGGCAAAATTTTACCACCATAGAGATCGATCAAGTATCTGGTGAGCACTATGTGATTATTCCAGAATGGGTTCTTGATGAAAAGGGTTGGTATGAAGGAACCGAAGTTAATATTGAAGTCGAGAATGATTGTATCGTAATATCCGATGTTGAATGATTCTTGACAAGGTATACATAATGCAGTATGATTCGATTGTAACTAATTTCTATTATGGCTAAAGGATTCACAGTAAAGGCAAAAACGCCAGCAGGGTCTGGGAATGCTCCAGTACCTGAATGGGATTATGATCTTGCCAAACAAATGGTAAAAGGAAAGGCAATTGTATTTTGTCTTCCCGGACGGGGAGTATCTTATACTTACTTGAAAAATTTTGTTCAACTTTGTTTTGATCTAGTGCAGGCAGGGGCAAGCATCCAGATCTCGCAGGATTATTCCTCCATGGTTAACTTTGCAAGATGCAAATGTCTTGGAGCAAATGTACTGCGAGGACCGGATCAGGTTCCCTGGGATGGCAAGTTAAAGTATGATTGGCAACTTTGGATTGACTCTGATATTGTTTTCAATACTGAAAAATTTTATCAATTAATTTTGATGGATAAAGATATTGCAAGTGGATGGTATTGCACCGAAGATGGTCGCACCACATCAGTTGCTCATTGGATGGAGGAGGATGACTTCCGAAATAATGGGGGTGTGATGAACCACGAAACTATCGAGAGCATCTCCAAGCGCAAAAAACCTTTTACCGTTGATTATGCTGGTTTTGGATGGTTGTTGATTAAGAACGGAGTTTTTGAGCACGAAGAGATGAAGTATCCATGGTTTGCTCCTAAGATGCAAGTCTTTGAGTCTGGTGATGTTCAAGACATGTGTGGAGAAGACGTATCATTCTGTCTTGATGCCATTGATGCTGGTTTTGAGATTTGGTGTGATCCAAGGATTCGTGTGGGGCACGAGAAGACTCGCATTATTTGATATGTCGACAAGGTATGATATTCTGTGTAATGGCACAGATCTTTATAAAGACCTAGGGCAAATTGAATATTTTGAAAGGATGGAAGACCTTGCTCTGGAATATTATCAGACGGGTTTTCCGGACCCCTCGGAACTAGAAACTAAAATGTATGAGGTAAAAGAATGAGAGGATTTATGAAAAATGGGAACTTTGTTGTTTCCACACCAAAGAAGACTCGTCAAGGAAATAGTCAGTATACCAAGACGGCGGCGAGTTCTCGTAACTCGGCTAAGAAAAAGTATAGGGGGCAAGGAAAGCGATGAGTCAACTGCTTGTAAATCTACCTGCATATAAGGTATGGGTAAGAAAAGAATACTTACGGGATTTGCAAGACGGATATGGTGAATTTGTTGAGGGCGTCTGGGTATCGGCAAAGTCGATTCCTGGGCGTGCTTTTTATTTTGAGACTTATTTACCAGAATACGGTGCAATGTTTGATAAATTACCTATTTCGGCATTTGTCGCCAGTCCTGAGACTCCTGAACCGGATCTTGATCTACCAAATTTACAGTTTTGGAACTGTATGGATTATGGTGTAACTAATATTTGTAAGCAATTTACTGCTTCAATGAGTTGGGAGGTTCGTACACGTCATTTTGGCACCATGACTGGTAGTTATATTTGCACATTAGACAATTATCACGGGGATTGTGACACTATTGACTATTCAACTAGTGAAATTCCTCAAGAACACAAGTCATTTAACCTGCTTGAACTTGATAATGGGCAATTTGCACTATATCCAAACAACAGATGTCGCATTTATGATGTTAGTTTGACTCCTCAAGAGCCAAAAATACCCGATTTTAAGGTTTCGACTGAGTATTATCAGGTTGAGAATGGTATTAAATGGGGTAGATTGGGTGATACCGACGAATATTTCTGGAAAACACCGGAAGAAATAATATCTGACATTGATGATCAGTATTCTCACCGTTTTGGAGAACCAAATAAATAAAAATAGGGATAGCAACCCCTTTAAAAGTTCTGATTTCACCAATCGGAGCTAAAATGGCAGTCTCACCAGTCGATAGAAACAAAAAATACATGAAAGAGATGTGGGGAACCACTAAACTTATTACAGATTACAATTCATTACCTAAAAAACAGGTATTGCAAGAGGTTATGCACGATGATCTTGATAAAGATTACGTAATTCCGGAAGATCGTCTTTCAAGACCATGCGGTGGTAGTGGTGGATTTGATGATTTTGTTGAAAGATGGCACGAATAACGCTATAAATAAATAAAAATCTCGTGATCAATGACAATTAGGAGGATATCAAGAGAATTTAAAGACATTAGTTTGTCTTTTGAACCTCATCCTGTAACAAAAGATCTTCAAATTCTTAAAAATGAGAGTGCGATACGTAGATCTATAAGAAATATTGTTGAGACTATTCCTACAGAAAGATTCTTTAATCCCTCATTAGGATCTGATGTAAGAGGTAGTCTCTTTGAGTTTATTGATTTTGGTACTGCATCTGCAATTCAAAGTCAAATTGAAATTTCGATTGAAAATTTTGAATCAAGAGTAGAGAATCTTGAAGTATATGTCAATCCAAACCCTGATCAAAATTCATTTGATGTCACAGTAGTATTTGATATTATTGGTCAAGAGATTCCGACCCAAGAATATTCTTTCCTTTTAGAGGCAACGAGATAGTAATATGCCTTTTACTAAATTTACTAATCTAGATTTTGATCAGATAAAAACGTCGATTAAAAATTATTTACGTGCTAATTCCACATTTACGGATTTTGATTTTGAAGGATCAAATTTTTCCATATTAATTGATACTTTAGCATATAATACATATATTACTGCTTTCAATTCGAATATGGTTGTTAATGAATCCTTTTTGGATTCGGCAACTCTTCGTGAGAATGTAGTTTCTTTAGCTAGAAACATTGGATATGTGCCACGTTCAAGAACAGCAGCAAAAGCTACAATATCATTTGATGTTGATGTTGATAATTCAAAATATAGTTCTGTCGTTCTTAGAAGGGGTCTAGTATGCACAGGAAATGTTAACGATACTTCATATACATTCGCAACTCCAGACAACGTACAGACGACTGTAGATGCCTCAGGTAAGGCATCTTTTAATATTGATGTTTTGCAAGGCACATTTTTACAAAAGACATTTACAGTTGATTCATCTCTAGATCAGAGATTTATTTTAAATAATTCATATATTGACACATCCACAATATCAGTGTTTATTAGTAATGAAGAGGGTGTTCTTGGTGATGAATATACCTTAGTTGATAATATTTTTAATGTAAATTCTGAGTCAAATATATTCTTAATTCAAGAAATACAAGATGAAAAATATGAATTATTATTTGGTGATGGATATATTGGCAAAAAACTTGAAAATGGTGCAATTGTAACAGTTAATTATATTGTTACTGATGGTAAAGATGGTAATGGAGCTGGTGGAAAAGTAGGGCAAGAAAATATATTTTCATTTTCCGGAACAATAGTTGATAATACAGATACCCCAAAGATTATTGATCCTGGAACAGTAGTTATAAAAACAGAGCAAAATGCCATAAATGGGTCTGATTCAGAATCTATTAGTTCAATTAAATATTTTGCTCCTAGAATTTATTCATCACAGCACAGAGCAGTAACTTCAAGAGATTATGAGGCAATAATAAAAAAAGTTTATCCAGATACTGAGTCAGTTTCTGTTATTGGTGGAGAAGAATTGGATCCACCAGAGTTTGGAACGGTTTCTATTAGTATTAAACCAAAAAATGGAACATTTGTTTCTGATTTTAATAAACAACGAATTTTATCTGATTTAAAGCAATATAGTATTTCGGGTATTAATCAGAAGATAATTGATTTAAAACTTTTATATGTTGAAGTTGATTCATCAATTTATTTTAATAGTTCGCAAATATCGACAGAAGAATCGTTAAAAACAAAAGTAATTAATTCATTAACAAAATATTCCGAATCTGTTGATTTAAATAAATTTGGTGGAAGATTAAAATATAGTAAATTACTTCAAGTTATTGATAATACAGACAGTGCAATAACTTCAAACATTACAAAAATAAGAATAAGAAGAGATTTAAAGGTTGCACTAAACCAATTTGCTCAATATGAATTGTGTTTTGGTAATCAATTCCATGTTAATTTGGGTGGATATAATATAAAATCTACAGGATTTAAAATTAGTGGTGAAACAGATACTGTTTACTTTACAGACATTCCAAATGAAGATAAAAAAACAGGTGTAATATCAATAGTAAAACCTGTTGGAGATATTAACAGAGTTGTTGTAAAATCAGCAGGAACTGTTGATTATGTTAAAGGGGAAATTTTATTGACAACTTTAAATATAACTTCAACATTAAATTCAAATGGGGTTGTTGAAATTCAAGCATTCCCGGAATCTAATGATGTTGTTGGATTGAGAGATTTGTATTTAAGTTTTGATATATCAAAAAGTACAATAAATATGCTAAGGGATGTAATTGCTTCAGGGGATGAAATTTCTGGAACAGTGTTTACAAGAGATTTTTATACATCAAGCTATTCAAACGGAAATCTAATAAGAAAGTAATATGATACAAACAGGGTTTGAATCTAGGGTAAAGATTCATGATATAATTGAAAATCAAATTCCAAGTTTTATCTTGGATGAAAGTCCTAATGCATCAAAATTTTTAGAACAATATTATATTTCACAAGAATATCAAGGTGGTTCAGTTGATATTGTTGAAAATTTAGATCAATATTTAAAAGTTGATAATTTAACTCCAGAAGTTGTTGTAGATAATACGACTCTTACTTCTGAAGTTAATTCTACAGATACTACAATTAATGTATCTAGTACGAGGGGATTTCCTAATCAGTATGGGATTTTAAAAATAAATGATGAAATTATTACTTACACTGGTATAAGTGCCAATACTTTTACTGGATGTATACGTGGATTTTGTGGTATTACTAGCTATCATCAAGATTTAAATGAAGAAGAATTAGTATTTTCCACATCAGATGCATCTTCGCATTCTGAAAATACATCTATACAGAATTTAAGCTCTTTATTTCTAAAAGAATTTTATAAAAAATTAAAGAAAACTTTTACTCCTGGTCTTGAAGAGAGTGTTTTTGTTTCTGAAATTGATGCTGGTAATTTTATAAAAGAAGCAAGAACATTTTATGAAGCAAAAGGAACGGAGGAATCCTTCAGAATTTTGTTCAATATTTTATATGGAGTTACTCCTAGAATCATCAATCTAGAAGATTATTTAATCAAACCTTCTTCTTCAAATTATGTTAGAAGAGAAGTTGTTATCGCTGATGTTATATCAGGAGATCCTCTAAAATTAGTTGGTCAAACTATTGTAAAAACCTCTGATTCGACAGTCAGTGCATCTATATCTGAAGTAGAACCATTTACTAGAAATAATAAGCAATATTTTAAAATTTCATTATTCCTTGGATATGATGATAATATAATAACAAATATTAATTTTAAAGTAACTCCAAATACAAAATGTTTGGAAGATGTTAGTTCTGGATCTAGTATTCTTACTGTCGATTCTACTATTGGATTTGGACAAACTGGAACAATTTTTTCAGGAACAAACAGAATCGATTATACTAGTAAAAGTATAAATCAATTTTTTGGTTGTCAGGGAATTGTATCTTCAATTAAAGCTACTGATAATGTAAGATCTGACCAAACTTACTTTGGGTATGAAGATGGTGATACTTCAAAAAAAGTAGAATTAATAATTACAGGTTCAATTTCCGATTTTATTCAGATATCTGAAAATTTAAAGGTAGATGAGGGGGATATAATATTTGTTGATAATATTGGGGAAGTAATAAAAAATCCAACAACAAATAAAACATATAAAGAATTATTTACAAATTCTTGGATTTATAACACTAGAAGTAGTTTTGGTATAGAAAAATCTATAGGAGACAATAGTTTTGATGTAACTACTCCCATTGATAGGGCATCTCTAAAGAAAGGTGATCAAGTAGAGATATTAAAAAGAGGGTCTAATGATGTAGAGTTAACTGCTTTTGTAATAAATGATATTGCAGATGGATCTTTTAGAGTAGTCATATCGGGACAATTTCCCATTGGTGTGGGAACTGAATATGTTTTTAGAAGAAAATTAAGAACACCTTCAAGTAATGGAGCACCATTAGAATCTGCTAATTTATTTTCTGATATTCAAAATGTATATAATGAAAATAATGAATTCATGTATGTTGCATCTAATTCATTACCTTCAATCGATTTAAATCCAGATCCAACCAAAACATCCCTATACTCTTATAAAATTCCCACAACAATTCAATCTACTAGTGTTGTTGGATTAGCAAATAGTTTATCTGATAAAGTAACTTATACAGAAATAGAATTAGGATCTGTTCCATTTTTTACCGGGGAAGAAGTTGTTTATCAACCTTCAGGAACTCCCATAGTTGGATTAGAGACTGGTAATTATTTTGTTGAAAAAGTAAGTAATTCGATAAGTAATTCGAATGTAAGATTATATTCTTCAAGATCATTTATTGGTGGATCAGATTACATAACCTTCAAGGAACCTTCTGGTGGGGTTAATGTAAATGATACTCTTACTTTAAGATCTCAAAATGATAATATAATAGGATCACAAAAATTACTTAAAAAGTTTCCATTATCAGTTAATACTGAGTATAGTGAAAATAAATCTACAGTTCCTGGTGGAATTGGAATGTTGATTAATGGAGTCGAAATCTCTAATTATAAATCTGTAGATAATGTATATTATGGGCCATTACATTCAGTTAATATAATAAATGGTGGATCTGGATATGATGTAATCAATTTACCTCAAGTAACAGTATCTAATGGACTTGGAGTAACTGCATTAGTTCAACCAGTAATTAGTGGTTCTTTTGAAAAGGTTTCTGTAGATTCGCAAGAATTTGATATTGATAAAATAGTATCAATTGGTGTTAGTGGTGGAAATGGATCAGGAGCTGTTTTTGAAGCTTCTTTGGCAAAAAGATTTAGAAATATTTTCTTTGATGCTAGAACAACAGTAAGTGGTGGTGGAATTAATACTGTAAGAGAAACTTTAACATTTCTTTCAGACCATAGTTTTGATGATGGGCAGGAAATAATTTATAATAATCAAGGAAATGTTTCATTGGGTATTGGAACATTAGAATCTTCTACAGAGACATTAATTAATAATGGATCTTATTTTGTTGAAGTTTTGAACAATAGAGCAATTAAATTATTTAATACAAAGAGTGATTCTTTGAGTGGTATAAACACAGTTGGATTTACAACATCAAATAAGAGTGGTATTCATAAGTTTATACCAGCGACTCCAAAAACAGGTATAGAAGATATTAAAATTATTGATGGTGGTAGTGGATATACAAATAGAAAATTAATTGTAAAACCATCCGGAATATCAAGTAATTTTGATACTGTTTATTTTAATGATCATAATTTTAATAATGGAGATTTAGTAGAATATACTTTTGAAACCACAGCAATTACTGGATTATCATCTAGTAATCAATACTATGTTTCAAAAGTTGATAATGATTATTTTAAATTATCTGATGCTGGAATTGGTGGTACGATAACATCAAATTTTGAAACAAAAAAATATGTAGACTTCACTTCTCAGGGTGAAGGATATCAATATTTTAAATATCCAGATATCTCTGTTAATTTAACTTTCACTCCAGTTGGTGTAGGAACTACAACTCAAAATCAAACAGTTACCTTAACACCCATAGTCAGAGGTAGTATTATAGATTCTTATTTGTATGAATCTGGAACTGGATATGGATCTTCTACTATAAACTTTGAGAAAAAACCAATAGTCAGTATAAAGACTGGAGTAAATGCAGAATTAATTCCAAATATTGTTAATGGTACAATTGATAGTGTTCGGATTGAATATGGTGGAAAAGAATATTATTCTGAACCAGATCTTATAATTTCTGACTCTTCAAGTTCTGGAAGTGGAGCAAAACTTAGAGCTGTTATTTCTAATGGGAGAATAAGTGATGTAAAGGTTTTAACTACTGGTATTGGATATTCATCATCTTCAACATCTATTCAGGTAAAGTCTGCAGGTTCTAATGCTTTATTTGATTCTAATGTCAGACAATTAACTATTAATAATGTAGCAAGGTTTGGAAATGAACTTCTAACTCCAACAACCAATAATCTGAAATATTCTGTTGCCGGATATTCGGAAGATTATTTTAATATTCCACCAACTACTAATCCCGTTCATTCTAAAATTATTGGATGGGCATATGATGGAAATCCGATTTATGGTCCTTATGGTTATTCTAATGCTGGTTTTTCTACAAATCCGGTTCTGTTAACATCTGGATATGCTTTAGATACATCAAATATTATCGATAGACCATCCGTAAGTGATTTTGAGGGAGGATTTTTCGTTGAAGATTATAAATTTACTGGTTCTGGAGATTTGGATCAATATAATGGTAGATTTACAAAAACACCAGAATTTAAAGATGGTGTTTATGCATACTTTGCCTTAATTGATTCTTCTAGTAAAAATTCGGTATTTCCATATTTTATAGGTAATAATTATAAATCTGATTATGTGGAAGATAATTCATTACTGAATCAGGAATTTGATTTTACAAGTTCGGATTTGATTAGAAATACTTTCCCATATAATATAAATGATAAAAAATCAGACTATGAGTTTGTTTATGAAACAAGTGATCTTTCAAACCAAAAGATAGAAATTGAATCAGTAACTGAAGGATCTGTAAATGGATTTAAAATTATAAACTCTGGTTTAAATTATAAAGTCAATGATTCTTTAAAATTTGATAAAGAAGGTGGATTATCCGCAGTCGTTTCTTCTATAGAAGGTAAAGAGATTGTTGATGTAAATACAAATATTTTATCTTACAATAATCCAATATTTACTTGGAATAATTCAAAAGAAGTTAAAGTAACTATATTACCGCATCATGATTTTATAGATGGTGATGTGATATCTATTTCTGGATTAACCACACAATCAATATTAAATAATACTTTTAATATTGGAGTATCTACATATACTGCCAATCTTCAAACAAATATTCCTTCAGTTTCTTCTATAGGAACAACTGAAATTAGTGTTTCGAATATACCACCAGTTTCAGTTGGTAGTAGTATAGGTATAGGAACAGAGACGTTATCGATTTTAAATATTTACAGAAAAGATAAAATACTCACAGTTAAAAGAAGTCTTACTAATGTGGGACACTCTACGGGTGCTTCTATATCATTCACCCCAGATTCCTTTACAATTCCTGTAGAAACAAATTATTTTGATTCTAGAGTGAATGACAAAGCATATTTTAACCCTAAAAAATCAGTAGGATATGGAACAGAGGTAGGAGTTTCTACATCAGTAACATTTAATTTTGGAATAACAACTACCACTAGAGATATTCCTTCACAATCCATATTTATTCCTAGCCATTCATTTACTAATAATCAAAAATTATTCATCACTAATCCAGGTGCTGTACTTTCAGTATCAACTACTAGTGATGGATCAGAATTTAATTTACCAACAACTGTTTATGCTACTAATAAAGGAAAAGATCTTATTGGTATAAAGACGGGAATAGGAGTTTCCTTCTCTGAACTATTTTTCCGTGGAGGAGGATCAGACAATGATGAATATTTATTCGAAAGTGATTTTGAACAGGTAACTGGAAATGTAAAAAGACAAAAGACAACAGTTTCTGTTTCAACTGTGCATGGATTATCTAATGGTAATGTAGTTAACCTTACTGTTCAACCAAATCTTAATGTGGGCATTGGAACTGCTACAAAAATTAGAGTAAGAAGATATAATGAAAAATTAAGTTTAACTACTATTAAGCTTAATGAGAGTACTCAATCCTGGCATACTGGTACTTGCCCTATTTACACTCCAATTGGATTTCAAAAATGTGGTTTAATTAGCACTACTGATAATGTAATAAATGTCGTTTCTCATGAACTTAATACTGGAGATAAGTTATTGTATGAAGGAGTTTTTGGAGGATCACTAGAACCTTTTGTCGATAATAGAGCATATTATGCAGTTAAAGTTGATGATAACACATTTAAATTATCAGAAACTTATAATGATAGTATTAAAAGTTCACCAGTTACAATTAATTTTATAAGTTATGCTACTGGTGGCAATCCTAGTAATGCTGTAGAATTTAGAACTGTAAATCCACAAGTAAAAGTTATAAAGGGTAGTAATTTAGTATTTGATATTACAGATTCTACATTATCTGATTATAATTTAAAATTTTATACTGATAAAGAATTTGGGAATGAATTTGTTTCTACAGGTTCTACAACTAATTTTAATGTTGTTTCTACTGGTTCCTCAATACTTATTAATTATAGTGAAAATCTTCCGACTAAACTTTATTATAATGTAGAAAAATCTGGTTTTATTAGCACTACTGATACTGATGTTAAAAATTATAATGAAATTTTATATGTAGATAGTGTATATACTAATGATTATAAAATTTCAGGTATTGGTACTACTACTTTTGATGTGGTATTGGATAGAAAACCTGAAAGAGATTCATATACAAAAGAAGAATGTAATATTTTAAAGTATGACACATCATCAACTTCAGCAAAAGGTGGAGTTAGTAAAATTAGAATTATTTCTGGAGGTTCTGGATATAAAGAACTTCCCATTTTTACTGGTTCTGCTACTACGACAGGTCAAGATGCTTCTATTGTTACAAAATCTAATAATATTGGTAATATAAAAGAAATAAGAATAATTAATAATGGATTCCAATATCCATCTGATAAAACATTACAACCTTCCGCTTACATTTCTCCATTATTAACAATTAAAAATGCCAATACTATTGGTATTGTTTCTGTGACTGATGGTGGAAAAGGATACACTGATCCACCATCAATATCTATTAGAAGTTTAAAAACTAAAGAAGTAATTAATAGTGGTTTTCTAAAAGCCTCTTTGACTGGTAGTTCCATTTCTTCTATTGATATTGTATCTGATCCAGAAGGATTACCTGAATCTGGAGTAGAAGTCTTTGCTACTAATAATACTAATGGAATAAGTATTCTTAAAGTAGAATCTAATGAAAATACTGGTATATTTACATGTGTAATTACAACACCTACGTTAGCTGATTCATTTAGACCATTTTCAGCTGGAGATAAAGTTTTTATAGAAGGTATTGTTGGTTATACTACAGATGGATCTGGATTTAATTCTTCCGATTATGACTATAAATTCTTAACTGTAGAAGAATATAATGTTGACAGCGTACCTCATAAAGTTAAAATAAATGTATCCGAACTAACAACTAATACTGGTGTTGCTAAGACAATTCAAGACTCATTAGCAAATATTATTAATAAAGATGATTATCCAATATTCAATGCTACTTTAAAACAGGTTTCATTTTTAATTGGAGAAAAATTAACGGTTAATGGGGAAGATGTAGATTTATTCATTACTGATTATAAAAATAATTATATTAAAGTTAAAGGATCTTATGAATTATCAAAAAATGATGTTGTTATTGGAAATGAATCAGGATCCAAAGCAACTATAGAAAAGATTGAAGATAATTTAGGCAAATTTGGTGTAAATTATGCATCTCTTAAAAATATTGGATGGTCTAATGATACTGGAAAATTAAATGAAACTAGTCAAGTTGTACCTGATAATGATTATTATCAGAATCTTTCATATAGTGTTCAAAGTTCAATAGAATATAATGTTCAGAAGACTCCTGTAAATAGTTTACTTCATACAAGTGGATTGAAGAATTTTGCTGATACTGGTATAACTTCTTCAAAATCTGTTGGAATAGGTAACACAGATTCTACAATAATTATTCATGATGTTTTGGGTGATTTGAGAGTGGATACAGTTTATGGATTTGATTATGCCAAAGATGCTGATGTTATTAATGGATCCACTAAATTTATAAACTTTAAAAATAGAAGATTAATTCCATATACAGAAGTAGATAGGAATAATGTTTTTGTGATAGATGATATCAATTCACAATTTTCTAATTTGGTTGATCAGCAAAATCCATCCACTGAAGTAAGTATTTTTGAAATAAATCCTTCTTTCCAGTATTCGACATTTTTGGTAAGAGTTACAAATGCTTCTAATACTGAAATACAACTATCAGATTTGGTTGTTATTAAGGAAGGTGATACTAATCTTCTTTTAAATAAAGGAGAAATATCAAATATTGGTAGTAGTTTAACTCATACATCAGAAACAAATTATGGTGAATTTTTAATTAAAACTGACGAATTTAATAATACTAATTTAATATTCGATCCAGTAGATCCGTATACACAAGATTACAATATTAAAGTAATTCAGAAAGAATATATTGGATCCACAGTAGGAATTGCTACAACTAATTTAGGAACACTAATTGATATCACAAATTCTACTCAGTTAGCATCTTCTGGAGTCACAACAAATATAATAGGAGTATCTACAACTAAATTTAATTCTTTAGTTGTTAATTCAAAAGTTAAAGATGTAGTAAGTAATGAAGTTAATTTTGTCGAATCTTTCATAACACATGATGGTGAAAATACTTATATTGCTGAGTCATATTATGATTCAACTGGTAAAGTGTTTAGTGGTGAGAATATAGGATCTTTTGGTGTTAATATTAATAATAATGTTATGAATTTAGAATTTTTAAATGATTCTAGTTCAAATAACATTCAAATTAATTCGAGAATAGTTGGATTTGGAACTACAGCAGGATTTAGTAGTGCAGGTGAATACTTATTCAAATCTACAGGACAATCTAATCCAAGAGCAGTTCAATATTATAGTAATTATGCCGATAATAAAATTTCTAGTGGATTTGGATTAACTGTAACGGTTTATGGCACTAGCACTATCATAGATTCTGCAAAATCCATAGTTCAAGTTTCTGTTGGTAGCACAAGGGCATTATATCAAGTAATGGTTGTTAAAGATGGTAGCGATAATCATCATATTCAACAATCACAATTGTTATTTACTGATGATGAAAATAATACTGGTATAGGAACATTTGGAATAACAGGACAGATGTCATTAAATTATTATCCCGACTCCAGTTATACTTCCTATTATAATGAAGTTGTATCATATACTGAATTTTTATATACTGAAAATGATAAGGTAAATATTCCAAATGATTTAGTTTATGGAAATAGTGTAGACTCTACTTACATTAAAGACTATGCTGCCATTAATGGTGAAATAGGAAACAAAAAACAATTTACATTAACTACTAATAATATTCCACTATTTGCTAAGTCATTTAATCCTTCAGATACTACTACATTAAATGCCTCTACAGGAGTATTTAATATTGATAATCATTTCTTCAGAAATAATGAAGAATTAATCTATACTCCAAAATCCACTTTTGTTGGTGTTGGATCAACACCAATGCAATATAAGAATGGTAGTATTATTGATACTCTACCAAAATCAGTATTTGCCATTGTTCAAAATGATGATAGTTTCCAAATTTCAACTACCAAAGCAGGAACAGCGGTAACATTTGTAGGTCTTGGTGAAGGAAATGCCCACCAATTTGAAATGGCAAAGAAAAATGAAAAATCATTGATTTCTATTGATAATGTTGTGCAATATCCTTTAATGTTTACTCCAGTCAACCATTCTTTGAGTGGTAATGGAGGTAGTATTAGCACAACTTCTACAGTTTTCTCTTTAAGTGGAATATCAACTATAGAAGCAAATGATATTTTGGCTATAGATGATGAATATGTAAAGGTTATAAATGTAGGGTTTGGTACAACTAACACTGGACCAATAACTGGTATAGGAACTACAGCACTAGTTGAAGTTGAGAGAGGAATACTTGGCAGTATATCAACGTCTCATAGTGATACAACAGGGATTGCTACAATTTATAAAGGATCTTATAATATTGTTGGAAATAATTTGTTCTTTGTTGATTCTCCTAGAGGTGATGCTAATCAAGATAAAAATATAATGAATTTAGATTCGCCAACATCTGAATTTGCAGGAAGAGTTTACTTTAGAAATAATTATAATAACAATAGGATTTATGATGATATTTCGGATAAATTTACGGGTATTGGAAGAACTTTCACGTTGAAAGTTGGTGGTGCTAATACCGCTTCTGGAATTGGATCTATTACCGGACAGTCTCAAAATGCTTTGATGTTTATAAATGGAGTTTTCCAAACTCCATCTACACTTAATAATCCAAGTAATAATTTTGAGATTATTACCGATACAACTGCAGGAATAAGCACAGTCATATTTAGTGGAATAACAGATAGTGATAGCGCCGATATTATTTCTTCAGAATCGGATATTAATCAAAATAATGTTCCAAGAGGTGGAGTAATTATATCATTAGGTTCTACTGGCGGATTGGGATATGCTCCTCTTGTAGGTGCTTCTGTAACTTCCCATATTGGTGCTGGAGGATCATTTATTTCAGCAGGAATAGGAACCACAGATATACATGGTTCTGGTTATTATGGAGCAGTTGCCGTTGGAGTAACAGACTTCATTTATGACCATAGATTTGTTAGTTCTGGAGTAAATTCGATTACTGATAATAATGATAATAAGTATACTGCCACAAATGCCACATATGATTCTCCTACAGGAACATTAGTGTTAACGATTGCTAATCATGGATTAACAGATTCCAATACAATTGGAATTGATACAGGAGGAATAGTATTCTCTTGTTCTAAAGATAACTATTCTACTGAACATGCTTATCCAAGAGCGGTATCTAAAACCAAGCAAAGAAGAGGTGAAGTTGGTGGTGATCCTGCTTACAATCAACAACTAGCAATTCAAACATTTACAACTAATACTATTAGTGTTGGTGTTGGTTCTGGTGGTGGTGCTGGAAGTGGTGCTAATATAACAGCTACTGTTGGAGTTGGTGGAACTTTAGCATTTGCTGTGGGTGCTGGTGGAACTGAATACGTCAATCCTGCAATTATAGTAGATTCTCCTTCTTATGAAAATCTTGATGTTTTGGGAGTTTCTAGAATAGGAATAGGATTAACAACTGATTCTGGAAGAGGTTTACAAATGTCAGTGGAAGTTGGAGGGGCTTCTACTACTGTTGGTGTTGGATCCACTCACTTTGAGGTTAAGAGTTTCAAGATAACTAGACCTGGATATGAATTTAGAAAAGGAGATAAGTTTACTCTCGTTGGATTAGTTACTGATGGAAGACTTTCAGAACCTTTAGAAGAATTTACTTTGGAAGTTCTTGATACTTATAGTGATAATTTTGGATTATGGCAATTTGGAGAATTGGATTACATTGATAATATTAAATCATATCAAGATGGTAGAACTAATTTCCCATTGTTATATAATGGAAATCCTTTAAGTTTTGAAGGACCTGACGGAGTAAATATTGAGTTTGCAAATAATCTATTAGTTTTTGTTAATGGTGTTCTTCAACAACCAAATAAATCATATACCTTCAATGGTGGATCTTCTTTTGACTTTATTGAAGCTCCAGATTCAAATGATAATATTGATATATTCTTCTATTTGGGCACCTCGGGAGATGATACAACCCCTATCACATTTATTAAAAAGGAAATGGAAAGGGGTGATGATATTCAAATTTCCGGTATTGGCACATTCCCTCAACAAAATAGAAGAACAATATTTGATTTATCATTCTCGGATAAAGTTGAAACTAATTTATATTCCGAACAAGGTATTGATTCTCAAAATTATAGAATATCAAATTTAATTAAGCAAAAGAGAGATAAGAAAGTTAATGGAGAACTTGAATCTAAAAAGAGAGAATCTATAGAAGGTCAAATATATCCAACAGCAAGGATAATTGGAGACGTTTCTTCAAGTGATGGTTCAATTTTTGTAGACAATGCATCTTTCTTTAAAGAGGATATTGAAGGTAAAACTTTTGATGCTTTAGTTGTATCTACAGGTTCAACAGATCCGGTATCAGCAGCATTAACTGCCACGGTTGGTGTTGGTGGAACAATTTCCGATTTGACTATTGTAAGTGGTGGATCTGGATATACTTCCACACCAACTATATCAATTTCTGCACCACCAGTGGTTGGTGTTGGTGTTGGTACTACAGCAACTGCTACAGTAACAGTTTCTGGTGGTAGTGTAAATGCAATTACAATTACTAATCCAGGTTTAGGATATACAATTGTAGCACCAAGAGTTCTTGTATCATCACCACCTTTAACTCAAAAAACAATAACTGGATTTAACACTGCTACTACTAAAGGATTCTCTGGAATTATTACTGGAATCGGCACTACTACTTCAGGATCAAATTTAGCTCTAAAATTTCATTTACATTCATCAAGTGATGATATTGATAACTCATCAAATTCTATTGGGTCTGCTATACCAATTTATATTTTTGATACTCGTATTGGAACTGGAGTCACTTCTATGGATATAAGTGGAGTTAGCACTGTTGGATTGGGAACTACTTTTATTGATAATATTTACCATTCAGTAGGAGCACTTCATGTCACTAGCACTACAACAGGAATTATCACTTGTATGATTGAAAATAATACTTCAATAGTTGGATTAGCATCTACTGGTAATAAATTGAATCCAGTTGGAAGATTCTCTTGGGGCAAATTATCAGGTGGATCCATTACTGCAGGTATTTCAATTGGAGTTACAGGTCTTACTGTTGATGCTGGATTATCATCATTCCCAACAATTCAAAGAAGAGGTGGAGAAATTGGATATAGACAAACCGGAGCACTAGATGAATGATTATAAATATCTAAAAAACTAATAATATGGCTGCTGTAGTAACAGATCAATTTAGGATATTAAATGCTAGTAATTTTGTAGATTCTGTACTGAATGAAAATAATTCTTATTATGTATTCTTGGGTCTGTCTAATCCTACAGATCCAAATCCTGGTTTTGGTAGAACAACTACTTGGAATCAAGAAAATGATAGCAATAAAGATCCGGTAGATAATTTAGATTATCTTTCTCATTATGGAAAAACATCTCTTTTCGGTAAAAAGATTACAAATAAAAATATTAGAAGAGTAATTAGGAAGGTTAATTGGTCATCTAATACAAGATATGAAATGTATCGTCATGATTATAGTAGTAGTAATCCTACCCCAAATTCCGATTCTTCTAGATTATATGACTCTAACTTCTATGTAATGAATAGTGATTTTAAAGTTTATATTTGTATTGATAATGGATCATCCGTATCTAATCTAAAAGGTAATAAATCTCAAGATGAACCAACCTTTACAGATTTAGAACCATCATCTGCAGGAACAAGTGGGGATGGATATATTTGGAAATACTTATTTTCTATTGCTCCAAGTGATATTATAAAGTTTGATTCTACAGAATATATTGTTGTTCCTAATGATTGGAGTACATCTACAGACCCTCAAATACAAAATGTTCGTGAGGCAGGAGATTCTAATACAAATTTAAATCAATTAAAAGCAGTTTATATTGCCGGTGCCGGAAATAACTACATATACAATCAAAGTAGTCCATCGGAAGAGTGTAATATTATTGGAGATGGTACTGGAGCAAAAGCACTAGTAACTGTTAGTAGCACTACTAAAATAGAATCGGTAAAAATAACCGCAGGTGGTAGTGGATATACTTATGGTTATGTCGATTTAAGCCCTTTGAGACCTGGTAATCACCCATCATCAGATGCGGCAAAATTAATACCAATTATACCACCTTCTAAAGGTCATGGAAGTGATATTTATACAGAATTGGGTGCTGATAGAGTTTTAGTTTATGCTAGATTTGATGATTCTACTAGAGATTTTCCGACAAATACAAAATTTGCTCAGGTTGGAATTATAAAAAATCCCGAATCATTTGGTAGCACATCTATTTTTACTGATAATCAATATTCTTCATTATCAGCAATGAAAGTTACTACTACTAGTGATGATGGTCCAGACATCGGAGCAACTATTTCACAGACATTGACTGATGGAACAACTGCAAAGGGGTATGTTGCTTCATATGATAAGGATACTAAGGTATTGAAATACTATACTGACAGAACTTTATGTTTTCAAAATAATGTGGATTCTACAGACAATGTAGCAAATTCTGAAGTTTTAAAATTTAGTTCAGATGGAGAACCTGTGACAACAGGTGATTTTACTGGATCTATTGATTCCTCCTTTGGAGATGGAACTCCAACTAATGTTTTTGATGGAATTAATTTGGGAGTTACTTTTACAAATGGACTTGCTGATCCCGAGATAAATAGAAAGACAGGAGACATAATTTATATTGACAATCGAACTCTTGTAACTAGGGACTCTAGACAAAAAGAAGACGTTAAAATTATTCTGGAATTCTAAAATCAAATGGCACAAAAAAGAAATTTAAATATTAATCCATATTATGATGACTTTAATTCGGATAGTAACTTTTATAAAGTTTTATTCAAACCTGGGTTTCCTGTACAGGCAAGAGAATTAACAACTCTACAATCAATATTACAAAATCAAGTAGAGGATTTTGGTAGTCATATATTTAAAGAAGGATCGATAGTATCTCCTGGAGGTATTACATATGATGGTCAATTTTATGCAGTAAAGTTAAATTCTACAAATTTTGGTGTAAATATTTCTCTTTATATTGATCAATATCTTGGTAAGAAGATAACTGGGCAATCATCAGGAACAACTGCTCAAGTTGTTTTTATTTCATATCCAAGTGAAAATTCTAATGTAGAAAATTTGACTCTTTATGTCAAATATGTAGATTCTAATAATAATTTTGTTTTTGATCAATTTGAAGATGGTGAATCATTAATTGCAGATGAAAATGTAACTTATGGAAATACTACTATAAATGCTGGAACTGCTTTTGCATCTTTAACAAATTTAAATGCAACTTCTATAGGGTCTGCAGCATCTATTGATAATGGAGTATATTTTATTCGTGGATATTTTGTAAATGTAGAGAAACAAACTATTTTACTTGATGAATATACTAATACTCCTTCATATAGAGTTGGTTTAAAAATTGATGAAACTTTTGTGAATGCAAAGGATGATAGTTCATTATATGATAATGCAAAGGGATTTTCTAATTATGCCGCTCCCGGAGCAGATAGATTAAAAATTACTTTAACATTATCAAAAAAACTTTTAACTAATTTTGATGATACTGATTTCGTTGAAATTCTGAGAGTCAGAGATGGAAAAATTCAATTCATAGAAACAAAATCTGATTATAACTTAATAAAAGATTATATTGCAGAAAGAACTAATGATGAATCTGGTAGCTATTCTGTAAATCCATTTAATGTTTCTGCACATAATTCATTAAATGATGGCTTGGGAAATGATGGATTATATTTTAAGGATCAAAAAACGGATCAATTAAATACACCATCAGATGATTTGATGTGTGTAAAAGTTTCTCCAGGAAAAGCATATGTTAAAGGATATGATGTAGAAACAACAGGAACAACAGTCATTGATGTTAATAAACCAAGAGATACTCAATCAATATCAAATTCAAATGTTTCCTTTTCCATGGGAAATCTTTTGAGAGTTAATAATGTTACTGGAGTTCCTAAAGAAAGATCTATAATAAGTCTTCATAGTGAACACAATTCTGGCGGTGTTGGAGTTGGTAGTGCGAGGTTATATACTTTTAACGTAACTGATGCATCTTATACGGGAAAAAATTCCACCAATTGGGATTTATGTTTGTATGATATACAAACATATACTGTTATAACATTATCTAGCTCATTAGTTGTATCAAAATCATCATATATTGAAGGTAAAAATAGTGGTGCAAATGGTTTTACAATTGCTGATAGTTCGTCAGATCTTATAACTTTAACACAAACTTCAGGAAAATTTTCACCAGGAGAACAAATATTACTTAATGGGGAAAATAAACCAAGAGTAATTAAATCTATAAAAACTTATGGAACTGAAGATATTAAATCAGTAAGTCAATCTGGAGTTGGAGCATTTAATTTTAAAGCAGATACTTTCTTAGATAAATTTCCATTACCTAATGGGGTGACGGAATTAACTATTAGTGGTCTTTCAGCTACCAGTCCTGGTAAAGTATTTACTGGAATAAAAACAGATTCTGTTATTAGATATCAAAGAACAACTGCTGGATTTGCAACAGAGACATTTAATAGAGTTGCAGAAGTTTCTTCTGATGGTCTTACATTAACTTTAGCAGGAATTACTACAGTATCTGGTATTTTTGATGGTGGAGAAGCTAATGGAACATATTCAGTTACTTTAGGATCTCCAATTTTAAGAAATGATGATTCCTCTTCTTTATATGAAAAACTTCCAGAACCAAATATTTCTTCTGTAAATCTTTCTTCTTCTACTTTATTAATTAGAGAACAATTAGAGGGAGAGTCTGTTTCCGGAGCAGCTTTAACGGTAACCACATCCGCAACAGAAATTAGTGGAATAGGTAGTATTTTCTTTACTGCATTTGATGCAGAAAGATATTCTATTCATTATAATAATGGTGGAATAGGAACAGTAACTTCAGATTCTTTTACTCATAGTGATGGCGAAGTAACATTTAGAGGTCTTAGTGATGGTAATAATGTAGTAGTTAATACAACTCTCAAAAAAGTGGGGATAAAAAGTAAGAAAAAATTATATAAGAGAGATGGATTATTAACAGTCGATAAATCTGTTTCTGGAGTCACCACTTCATTGAGTGGATTGACAACAAGTCAATATTATGGATTAAGAGTTCAAGATGAAGAAATTTCATTAAATCGCCCTGACGTAATTAGAGTATTGGCTATTCATGAATCTTTAGATACTGATGCTTCTTCTTTAGATAAAATCACATTTCAATCTGATGTCAATGATTCTATAGTTGGAGAAAATATTGTTAGTAGTGAAAGTAACGCAATTGCTAGAGTTGTACAAAATTCAACTAATAATTCGGATTTAAATAATAAGACTGTTTCTGTTGTCTATCTTAATATGGATAGATTTGTTAAGAACGAAAAAGTTGAATTTGAAGAATCTAATATTTCTTTAAATATATCCGCAATTACTGCTGGCAAATATAAAGATTTAACCAACGCTTATGATTTGGATAAAGGTCAAAGAGAACAATATTATGATTATTCTAGAATTGTAAGGAATTTAAATACACCAACACCATCTAGAAAACTTTCGGTAATATTTGATTATTATGATATAGATTCTTCAGATAGTGGAGATTTATTTACTGTGATGAGTTATGGTGAAGGAAATTATTCTAATGATATTCCAGAAATTGGTAATAATTCTATAAGAGCTTCTGATATTTTAGATTTTCGTCCAAGAGTATCTGTATTTAATAGTTCTACACAATCTCCATTTGATTTTGATTCGAGAGATTTTAGTTCACAACCAACTAGAATTTTAGCGCCAAATGAAGATTCTTTAGTTGGATATGAATTTTACCTTGGTAGAATTGATAAATTATATATTGATAAGAAAGGTGTGTTATCAATAACTAAAGGAAATTCTTCACAAACCCCACAAGAACCATCATCAACTAATAATGAAATTATGGAGATAGCAACTATTAAGTTGCCACCATATCTTTATAATCCAAGAGATATTCAAATATCTCTTGTTGATAATAGAAGATATACTATGAGAGATATTGGTAGAATTGAAGATAGAGTTGAAAATTTAGAAGAGGTCACTTCTCTTTCTTTACTAGAATTAAATGTTAAGAGTCTTCAGATAAGAGATTCTGATGGGAATGAAAGATTTAAGAGTGGATTTTTTGTGGATGATTTTAAAAATGAATCTTTGATTGATTTAAAAGTATCTTCAGTTGAAGTTGATTCTGATAATCAAGAATTGACACCGATTATTAGTAGAAACTCATTAGAAAGTTTAGTTGCATTTAAAGATTTTGTTATAGACACTGATTTAGATCTTTCTCTAGACTCTACTTTATTAGATTCAAATGTGCAGAAGACTGGAGGAGCAATTACTTTAAAATATGAAGAGGATATTAATTGGATAGAACAACCTTTAGCTACAAGAGTTGAAAACGTTAATCCATTCCATGTAATTGAGTATACTGGCACAGTTCAATTAAATCCATCTGTTGATTCTTGGGTTAGAACAATTCGTATTGGTAGTATAACTACGGGATGGGGATGGCAAGTAGCATCTTCTTCGGATGTTGTTCGTGCTTCAGGAAATGAACAGTTCATGAGATCTAGAAATACTGAATTTTCTGTTCAAAACATTAAACCATTAACTAGATTTTATCAATTCCTTGATGGAATTTCTGGAGTTGATTTTATTCCCAAATTAATTGAAATTGCAACTGATTCATCATTAGAAACTTATGGAGCATCTGCAGCATTTACTGTTGGAGAAGAAGTGAGAGGATATAATGCTGCTGGAGAACAGTTAATTAGTTTTAGAGTAGCAAAATCAAATCATAAAGGAGGATCTTTTAGTTCTCCATCATTAGTATATAATATTAATCCATATATTAAGACGGAAAATATCAGTGAAGAATATAGTCAATCTTCAAAAGTCTTAAATGTAGATACTTTTTCTTTAGCATCTCAAGCACAAGGAAGATATTCTGGATATCTTCTTAAAGGAATGCAATTAGTTGGGCAAACTAGTGGTTCAATTGCCTTTGTTAAGGATCTTAGATTAATTTCTGATAATTATGGTGATCTTATTGGATCATTCTTCATCAGAAATCCATTAACTACTCCTGCACCTCTGATTAGAATATCTACAGGAACAAAAACCTATAGAATTACTAACAGTTCCACAAATGCTAAACCTTTGCCAGGTAGCAAACTTATAACTTCTGCAGAGACCTCGTATCAATCTACAGGAATTTGGAGAATGATACAAAGAGTTACTGTTTTAACTGCTCCTCCGCCACCACCAGTATTCTATGGAGATCCTTTAGCTCAAACTTTTGCTATTGGTGGTAATATTAGTGATATACAAGCACCTAATATTGATTATCAAACTGATGATAGTGAAGGAGCTTTCTTAACTGCTGTAGATTTATTCTTTGGAAATGTTCCTACAGGAGACCATCCAGTTAGAGTTGAAATTAGAACAGTTGAGTTGGGAACACCTACAACAACTGTTGTAGGAAGACCTGTTGTATTAAGACCAACAACTACGAATGCCAATGGTGATAGAGTTGTTGGAATAATAACATCAAGAGATGGAGAAACAGCTACTAAGGCAGTTTTTCCAGAACCGATTTATTTGTCTCCAGGTAAAGAATATGCAGTTGTTATTCTTGCTCCAACTACGGATGAATATGAATTGTGGTGTGCTCAAATGGGAGAAATTACTGTAAATACACAATCTCTTCCAAATTCTGAAGCAGTAAAATATACAAAACAATTTGCTTTAGGAAGTCTATTTAAATCTCAAAATGGATCTATATGGACAGAAAATCAATATCAGGATCTTAAATTTAAATTATATAAAGCTAAGTTTATAGAAAGTTCTGGAACAGCATTTTTCTATAATCCAACATTAGATGGTAGTAATGGTTATATTCCAAATCTTGGAAATAATCCAATTAGAACACTACCAAAGACTGGAACTATAGGAATTACTACAATTAAAAGAGAGCCTGCTGCAAATCTTACTCATATGAGAGATGAAATTCTCTATATTGGAAGAAAACTTTCAGGAGCAACTCCAAATAGCTCTGCATTTATTGTTGGAACTGGTTCATCTGTTGTAAGTGCAGAAGTTACTGGTGTAGGAACCAATTATTTGGGAACAATTAGTAATGTAGGAACCTATAACATAACTGGGCAGGGTAGTGGATTAAGATTGTCTTTAACTCCCTCTGGAGGCGTCTTGAATGGTGCTATTACTATTAATTCCCATGGTAATGGATACCAATCTGGTGATGTAGTTGGTATTGTAACAGGTGATACTGGTGAAAAAATTGGTAGAGATGGAACTATTACCATTACTGAAGTTGATGGTATCGATACATTATTTGTTGCCGGTGTTCAAGGTGAATTTGGTTCAGATCCTGCTCATGCTTTTAAACCTGGAATAGCAGTAAGTTATTATAATGCTTCTGGAACAATAGTAAGTTTGGCAACTACTCAAATCATAAGTTCTAGTGGTCCTACAGACTCACAGTTCTCCGGTAATTATTTCAGAGTTAATCATTTTGATCATGGTATGTATTCTGGAATCAATAGTGTCAGAATAAGTAACGTAGAATCAAGTTATTCACCGACAACATTAAATGCAGAATTATCTGCAGGTTCTGGAGTATCAGCAACAATTAGTGTTGCTAATACTGCGAATTTCAATACTTTTGAGGGTGTGCCACTAAATGCTACTACTAATAAAGGTTATATAAAAATTGGGGATGAAGTAATAGAATATAATGCAGTTGGTGTTGGTAATCTAACAATATCAAATAGAGGTATTGAGGGGAAAATTATAAATCATCCTATAGATTCTATAGTATACAAATATGAATTAAATGGTGTTTCTTTGAGAAGAATAAATAAAATTCATCAAATAGATGATAGCAATATTGATATTGATGCATATAATATTGCTATTAATAGGGGTATTGCTCTAGGTGCTAATCGTTCATCTGATAGTGATACATTGTATCCGGAATTGTCATTCTTTGATGAATCATATTTGGGTGGTCAAAGTGTAAAAGCAACTGAAAATATTGAATTTAGTGAAGTAATTCCAAAATATGATATATTGACTCCTGGTTCAACCACATCGGTTAATGCATCAATTAGAACAGTAAGTGGAACCAGTGTTGGTGGAAACGAAGCATCATTTGTTGATCAAGGATTTGAATCTGTTGAATTAAATCAATTAAATAGATTATCTTCCCCTAGAATTATTTGCTCTAAAGTTAATGAAGAAAAACACCTGAATAGTTTGCCAAGAAATAAATCATTTACTACAGGAATAACATTAAACAGATCTGATAATAATGTTAATTTGTCTCCAATTATTTACTTGAATAGTAGAGTTGTTGAACCAGAAACTGAATTTAGAAGTGCTAGATTAAATAATCCAACTTCAAATTATTCCAATGATGGTAGAGTGAATACTCTTACATTTGATCCACACTCTTCTGTTTATGTTTCAAATACTATATCATTAAAGCACCCTGCCACAGCATTAAAAGTATTTGTTGCCGCATATAGAGATCAATCAGCAGATTTTAGAGTTCTTTATCAATTGATAAGATCTACCTCTGATGATAATTCTCAAGAATTTGAATTATTCCCTGGTTATGATAATTTGAAATTTGCTAATGAAGATGGATATAATGTATTAGATTCTTCTAAAAATACTGGAAGACCTGACCGTAAAGTTCAATCAAGTTTAGATAATGAATATTTGGAGTATGAATTTACTGCGGATAATATTGGAGAGTTTGTTGGTTATAGAATTAAAATTGCAATGTCTGGTACAAATCAGGCAAAATATCCAAGATTTAAAGATTTTAGATCCATTGCTACAAGATGATAAAAGTTGAAGGGTATCAAAATTTATATCGAGATGAGAATAGTGGCGCTATAATTAATTGTGATTCTATTGGATATGAAAATTATTTAAGTGCCATTTCCCGCAAAGAATCGGAAAAAAAGCAACTAGATATTATGAGAAAAGAAATTGATGAATTAAAATCTTTACTAAAGGAGCTTACAAATGGATCCAGATAGCATTGAATTGACTAGTATTGGAAAAATGTTTGAGTATGAAAAGCAAGCGAGAGAGATTGATGAGTGTAGGGATATTGATGAATTGAAACAGATGTTAAAGACTTCTATTAAGTTATATTTGAAGCAACAGGAAGTTATTTCTACTATGGGTATAAAGTAAGATATAAATATAAGGAGAGACTATATTTATAAGATAGATGGCAGCTACGTACGTTAGCAATATTACCATTAATAGCGGAGAAGATTTTTCTCAAACATTTACATTAGAATCTTCCGATTCTAGTTCTCCATTAAATCTTGATGGATATACTGTAACTTCTCAAATGAGAAAACATGCTGGAAGTTCAACTAAAACAGATTTTACAACATCTGTAGTTTCGCCAGCATCTGATGGAACCATAAAACTTACTTTAGCGAATACTTCTACTGTTAATTTAAAAGCGGGGAGATATGTTTATGATATTGTAATTGAAAAGGATTCAGTTAAAACAAGAGTTCTTGAAGGTATGGTACTTGTTAGGCAGGGAGTAACTCGCTAATGGCAGATGTTAAGGTTAAGGTAAATCAAAATAAC
>Ga0163180_10000338_pt1 | contig 27082 bp, 38 predicted proteins | sample AtlANTMetagenome_2_FD_109647 | JGI IMG/M metagenome (GOLD analysis project Ga0163180, IMG submission 109647) | Marine eukaryotic phytoplankton communities from the Atlantic Ocean - Atlantic ANT 4 Metagenome | ecosystem: Environmental > Aquatic > Marine > Oceanic | place: North Atlantic Ocean...
GGGACGTGGAGTAAATGTAATGCACTCATTCCACATTACAACGCAGACCCTAACGTTACGTTTGGGATAGCATTATTAATATTCACTGTTGGACTGACTGGATTCGGTGTGTATAGAGCATTCTTTAACAACAAAGATCTAACAGATCAGTGGGACGAACACGATGACTAATTATGGACTTGAAGTAGTATTCTGGGTCACACTTGGAGTGCTTTTAATCTACCAATACGAGAATAGAAAATGAATGACCTGACCGTGGGGATCTATTTCATACTCTTTGCCATAGTAGCAGGAAGTAGTGCAATGTTCATGTTCATGATGATGAGAACCACGATTGAGGCAGTCAATAAACCTGTAAGAAATGTACATCCAGAAATGAAAGACGTACAAACAGGTGATGAGTTACTTGTATTTAAACCAGAGGAAGATGATGATGAACCTGACACTGTTGTAGTAAGAAGATAATGTACCATAACAACTTCTTTACTGACGAACAATGGGAATGTATAAGAGTATGTGTAGCAAATGCACCTATACCTTATGATATTACAAAGAAAAAGATTCCTGCTGAGATCCTAGAAAAGATAGGACAACCACAGAGAAAGGAATACGAAGGAGAAACATTAGTACACGTTGACTTGGAGCAATATGAAAATACCTAACTGGCAACACCACTCTAAAAAAGAAAAGAAGCGTCATCTTAAACCACAAGCATTGCGTCAAGCAAGGAAGCGTCGCAACCAGTTGACAAAGTGTCTACTCAACCGTCCCAAGGGGCGGTTTTCGTGTAATAATGTGTATATACAAACGACATGAGACATGACACAAACAAACATTGAGATAAAAGGTTCACTAGCAAGACTACTTGCAACAGAGAATCTAGTCGTAGAACATAAGCAAGTACCAACTGCATCATTCGATGTCGCTAAGAGAGTCTTGACACTTCCAATGTGGACCAAAGCAAGTGACATTGTATACAACATGCTTGTAGGTCATGAAGTAGGTCATGCACTCTACACACCTAACGACGAAGAAGTATTCAAAAACGCACCATGTCCACTAGGTTACATCAACGTTACAGAAGATGCTCGTATCGAGAAGTTGATGAAGCGTAAGTATCCAGGAATTTCAAAAGACTTCCATGGTGGATACTCAGAACTACATGAAGATGATTTCTTCTCAGTAGAGGACACAGATCTTAATGAGTTGACATTAATAGACAGAGTAAACCTACACTTCAAGATAGGTGCATACGCAATGATGCCTTTTTCTCCTGCTGAGACACCTCTCAGAGACGCTGTGGGACGTTCAGAAACATTCCAGGAAGCAATCGATGCTGCTAAGGCAATTTATGAGTTCATGAAAGAACAGCAAGCAGAAGAAGAAAAGCAACAAGAAGAAGAGCAACAGCAACAGCAACAGACTCTACAAGTTCCTACACAAGGTGGTGGACAAGGAGAGCAAAGTGACGGAGAAAGAGAGTACCCTGACTTCCCCCAAGGAGAAGATCTATCAGAAGGCAAGAGTGAGTCACAAGAAGATGCACCTGTAAACTCTTTCCAACATGACGTTGACACACCAGACAACCAGATGCAACCTTCTAACAAGCATGGAGAGAACACCAACCAAGGTTATGGTCGTCCTAGCATTGAGGTTGTAGCGACACAGGAATCATTTGATGATGCATCACAAAGTCTAGCAGACAGAGCAGCAAACGAAATCAAGTATGCAACATTCCCAAAGAAAGTTCATCATGAGGAAATCATTGTTCCTGCATCTTTAATCTGGAAAGCAGCAGAGAAAGATTGGGAAACCGAGGTTGAGTTTGCAAAGGAGAGTGGAACTGAGAACCCATTCATAGAAGTTGACAGAAAGTTTGTTGAGTTCTCTAAGCAAACATCTAAGGACGTCAACTACATGGTCAAAGAGTTTGAGTGTAAGAAAGCAGCATCAGCATATGCTCGTGCATCAGTTGCTAAGACAGGTGTTCTTGATACTGCTAAGTTACACACATACAAATTCAATGATGATGTATTCAAGAAAGTAACTCGTACACCAGAAGGTAAGAACCACGGTCTTGTATTCCTAGTTGACTGGTCAGGTTCTATGGCAGGAGAAATCCATGAGACAATCTTACAGATCATCAACCTATGTCAGTTCTGTAAGAAAGTAGGTATCCCATTTGATGTATATTCATTCGTTGTTGATGGTGGTCTATGTCAGTTACATGCAGGATGTGATCACATGGACCCATACTACGAATCAGAGGGTGTCCAGATATCATCACGCAACGAAGATGAGTTCTTCCTTGATAGAAGATTCAGATACGGTAACTTACTTACATCTGATGTAAATCAAAAGACATTCAATCATCACTGCAAGTTACTTTACAGAATTGCAAACTATTACAGAACAAGATGTCACTGGAATAGAGTAGAACCAAAACCTCCTGCATTCATGGGTCTTGGTGGTACACCACTCAACGAAGCATTAGTTGTTATGCAGTCCTACCTAGGTAAGTGGAAGGCACAGCACAATGTAGAGAAGTGTCACTTGATCGTACTTACAGATGGAGAGTCACAGTGCCTACCTACAACTAAGGCGGGTAAGTCATACGGTGTATTCACAGGTTTCTATCCTGACTATGGTCACTACAATACTGTTATCAGACACAGAGGTCGTCACTTCAAGACTGTACACAATGCTAACTCTGATATGACTAACAGATTACTAGAAATAATCAGAGAGACAAACCCAGGGTCAAACGTTCTTGGTATCAGAATATGCCCAGGCAGAGGATTTGCTCACTATCTTCGCTACCTAGGTATCTGGGACCAGAAGAAGATCGAAAAAGTCCAGAAGCAATTCAAGAAGAAAAGATGTGCAGTTATCAACAACACAGGTTACAACGAGTTGTATGTAATCGCATCTAATTCTTACTCAGAGGACACTGCTATGGAGGTTGAAGCAGATGCAACTAAGACTGAAATCAAACGTGCATTCGCTAAGTCTTTAAAGTCTAAGTCAGTCAACCGTAACTTGCTATCTTCCTTCGTGTGCCAGATAGCGTAGTGTCCATTATGTGTTTACAACACACATAGAATCCTATACAATTAAAACATACAAACAAATACAAAGATTATGCCATTCGCCCCAATACCAGTTTCCACACAAGACCTAGTTGACTTCCTTTCAGAAAAGTTCGGTCTTGATGTAACCACACCAGACCTCCTTGTTGCTGCTGACAAGTTCAACATGAGTTATGCAACTGTCAAGAAGAGACTAAAACAGTACAAGACAGGTATTGGTAAGTGGAATCTAACTATCGCAGAGAAGTTAGAAAAGAATTACCAGAACAAGACTGCTAACAAGACAACTATGGTTGACTCATTTGACCCTGCATACCTAGCAGCAAAAGATCTTGTTCCTGATAAGGACCCTAACTATGTTCCTTTCGGTAACTTCACTGACTTGAAGAAGATCATCAAGTCCAAGGTGTTCTATCCTACATTCATCACAGGTCTATCAGGTAATGGTAAGACATTCGGTGTCGAGCAAGCATGTGCTCAACTAGGTAGAGATCTTATCAGAGTCAACATCACAGTTGAGACTGACGAAGATGACTTGATCGGTGGTTTCAGACTTGTTGATGGCAACACAGTATGGCACAACGGTCCAGTGCTCGAAGCACTACAAAGAGGTGCAGTTCTATTACTCGATGAGTTAGATCTAGCATCAAACAAAATATTATGTTTACAATCAATTTTGGAGGGCAACGGTGTATTCATTAAGAAGATCGGTAAGCAAGTTTACCCCGAGAAAGGTTTCACAGTGGTTGCAACCGCTAACACCAAGGGAAAAGGTTCTGATGATGGTAGGTTTGTTGGCACTAATGTTCTAAACGAAGCATTCCTAGAAAGATTCCCACTCACATTTGAGCAAGAGTATCCTTCTATCAAGATCGAACAGAAGTTATTACATAACTACTGCTCAGAGTTGAACTGCTGTGATGACGAGTACATCGAGAACCTCGGTACATGGGCAGAGATCATCCGTAAGACCTTCAAAGAAGGTGGTGTTGATGAAGTCATCTCTACTCGTAGACTTGTACACATCATTCGTGCATTCGCTATCTTCAAGGATAGACTAAAAGCAATCAAACTTTGCTTAAACAGATTCGATGATGAGACTAAGGCAGCATTCCTAGAATTATATTCTAAGATAGATGCTAAGGTTGATCTAGGAGAGACACCACTCGAAGTTGACGCAGACTAATTTATCTGCTAAGATATATCTATGAACAAATATCGTGAAAACGAGACCCTAAAAATTGTCCAAGAGTATGTTGATAAAACATACCAAGGACATTATGTAGGGGATGATCAAGACAAGACACAGACCTTAGACCTTTTAGAGTCCATAGGTACTGTGTCTGACTTTTGTCAATCTAACATCATAAAATATGCTGCTAGGTTTGGCAAGAAAAATGGCAAGAATAAGCAGGACTTACTAAAAGTCATGCACTATGCTATACTACTGTACCACTTCTCCAACTTTGATAATGATCGCTGAATCTATGAAAATTTCTGATGAACAACTAGAAGTATTCAATATCTTTAAACTGATTAATCCTTCTATACTATTAAAACCAGGGCAGAGAGTATCTACAATCTCTAACAACAAAAATATTATGGGAGTGGCGGACTTTAACACTCTTAATATCCCTGTACAAGCACCAATCTATGATCTACATGTGTTTCTAAACACTATGAACATTGTGTCAGGTGGAGAGAGATTGAAGAGTGATGTAGACTTCCAAGAGAACTTAGTTAATATCAGTCACGGACGTAGTAAGATGAAGTATTACTATGCTGACGAGAGAATGATTACTTCTCCTCCTGATAAACTTGCTGATCTAGGTGACCCTGTACAGAAAGTAAGCATTGAGTATGCAGACTTCCAGAAGATGTTCAATGCTGCTTCAACATACAGTCTCCCAGACATTTGTTTTGTAGCAGACAACGGTAATCTAAGTGCAATGGTTACAGACAAACGTAACTCATCATCTAATGTATTCACAGTTGATCTAGGAGAATCAGATAAAGAGTTCTGTTTCTGTGTTAAGACTGAGAACCTTAGAATTGTATGCCCTACACTAGGTGGTAAATCAAATATTGTGTCAGGTTATAACGTTGAATTATTTACTAGCAAAGTTGCTAAACTATCTGCTATAATTAAATCAACAGCAAAGAAAGAATTAACTAATCTTGAATTGCTTGTTGCACTTGAACCTGATTCTGAGTATTAATGTTGTACGGTTTAATTTTTCTAGTTATAATATTCATAGTATTCCTAATCATCACATATTATAATCCACACTAATGAACATCTTTGTCACTGATCCTGATCCTGTTAAGTCTGCTCAGTCTCTGCCTGACAAACATATCGTCAAGATGCCCCTAGAAACCTGTCAAATGCTATCAATCGTAGCATCAGAGGAATGGGGTCATTCTTTCGGCACTCTACCTCGTGCAGATGGGCAACCATATCGTACAGAGAAGGGTGCCTTTCGTAATCATCCTTGCACACAGTGGGCACAGAAAAACTGGCGGTGGTTAATTGACCATGGTCTTGCCTTATGTGAGGAATATACACACAGGTATGGTAAAAGACATACTTGTCATGATACAATACTTGTAGCAGACCAAATCTTTCCTAAGAAAGATCTAGGTCCTACACCATTTGCTCGTGCTATGTACGATGAGTTCAAGCATGACAAATCTATTTCTACATTTGATGCATACAAACGTTATGTTGCATCTAAACCTTGGGTATGTAATAATTATCTGAGGAAACCTGATCGTAAACCTAACTGGGTTTAATTTTATTATGAATGATTTTTTGTGGGTCGAGAGATATCGTCCCGCCAACGTGAGAGAGTGTATTCTTCCTGAGAATACGTCTCAAATGTTTGAAGGTTTTGTTGATCAAGGAGAGATACCTAATCTTCTCCTAGCAGGACCCGCAGGCATAGGTAAAACAACTATTGCTAAGGCATTATGTAATGAACTGGAAGCAGATTTCTTTGTTATCAATGGATCTGATGAAGGTAGATTCTTAGACACTGTAAGAAATCAAGCAAAGTCATTTGCTGCTAGTGTTTCTCTTACATCAAAAGCAAAGCACAAAATTATAATTATAGATGAGGCAGATAATTGTACACCTGATGTACAAATGTTATTGCGTGGTAATATTGAGGAGTTTCAGAATGCTTGTAGATTTATATTTACATGCAACTATAAGAACAGGATCATCGATCCTATCCACTCACGTTGTTCTGTTGTAGATTTCAACGTCAAAGGAAAAGAGAGAGCACAAATGGCAGCATCTTTCTTTGATAGAGTTAAAACAATTCTAGATGTAAATAAGATTGAGTATGAAAAGAAAGTTGTAGCACTAATCATACAGAAATACTTTCCAGATTTTAGGAGGACACTAAATGAATTACAGAAGTATTCTAGTAAAGGCAAAATTGATACTGGGATTCTTGCTAGTGGTGCAGATCTGGCAGTGGGCGATCTTGTAACCTATCTCAAAAAGAGAGAGTTTACAAACATGAAGAAGTGGGTTGTTCAGAACCTAGATAATGAACCTCAGATAATCATGAGGAAGGTATACGACACCATGTATACTTACATGAAACCAAAGAGTATACCCGAAGCGGTTCTCATCATAGGTGAGTACCAATACAAATCAAACTTTGTTATGGATCAGGAAATTAATCTGGTTGCATTCATGACAGAACTAATGATGAGGTGTGAATTTCAATGAACTGTTGGCACTGTAACACAGAACTAATTTGGGGTGGTGACCACGATGGTGAGGACTACTGCAATGAAGAATATAATATAGTCACTAACCTATCGTGTCCTAAATGTGATGCGTTTGTTTTAGTATACCATTCACCAAAGAAGTGGGACGATGACGATCAAGAAACATAATTTATTTCCTACAACAGTCTATGAATTTAGACTAGAAGGAGAGGATATGGAAATGATGCATCAGGCACATGAGTTTGCAAAGACTCTAAACATGCAGATGTATAATTTTCCTGCGGGTGTAAGAACAAGTCGTGGAGATATACACAAAGAAGAACCTATGGAACCTCTATGTGGGTTCTTTGAGGACTGCTTAGACTATATTAGATGTGATCTTGCACTACAAGTAGAAGCACTTAAAATCTCACTTGCATGGGCAAACTTTGCACCCGCAGGATCAGGTGTAGGACACCCTCTACATCGTCATCCTTACTCATACTTGTCTGGTGTATTCTATTTTACAGAGGGTAGTGATACTATCTTCCAAGACCCAGTGGACATTCGTAACCTAGACACACTAGAAATTACCAGAGACCACTTTGATGGTCCATTTGAGAGGATAAAAGCAGAACCAGGGAAACTTGTTATATTTCCTGGGTGGTTGAGACATTACAGTGACCCACATGCAGGAAAAGAAGACAGGTGGTCTATGTCTTTCAATGCATTACCTCATGGTGCTGTCAATGCAGGACCACAAGGTGTACCAATGGCGAGGATACAAGTATTATGAGATTATTAAAAACTCCACTCAGATACCCAGGTGGTAAATCAAGGGCATGTGTACGTCTATATGACTGGTTTCCTGCTGATATAGATGAGTTCAGAGAACCATTCGTAGGTGGTGGATCAGTAGCATTATATTTCAGTCAGTTACATCCTGACGTACCAGTGTGGATCAATGATTTATACGTCCCTTTGTACCATTTTTGGATCAATTTAAGAGACAGAGGTGATGAGTTAAGTGAAACCTGTTATGATATCAAACTAGATCACCCTACACCTGACCTTGCCAGAGAACTATTTGATAAAAGTAAGGTAGAAATACAGACAGCAGATAGTTTTAGACAGGCAGTTCTGTTCTGGGTACTTAACAAGTGTAGTTACTCAGGACTGACAGAGAACTCCTCCTTTTCACAGTCAGCATCAAAGCAGAACTTCACCCTGAGAGGTGCAAATAACCTTAAAAAGTACCAAGAAGTCATATCTAAATGGGAGATCACATGTCTTGACTACACTGAATGTTTACATGAAGAGGGTGAAAACATATTTCAGTTCTTAGATCCACCATATAAGATAGGATCATACCTATATGGACGTGATGCAGGGTTGCATAAGGAGTTTGATCATGCTAAATTTGCAGAGGATTGTAAAGATGCAGAAGGTAACTGGATGATAACCTATAACATTGACGAAGAGATCGAAGAAATGTTTAAGAACTACAACCAGAGATACTTCTCTATGACATATGGTATGCAACACAGACCAGACAACACTAAGAAAGCAGAACTGTTGATAACAAACTACGACGAAGAACCTACGAACCCCTTAGAACAACTACTTTATGGATAAATTTGAATATTCTCTCACTACATATCTCAATGGCATAAACTTAAAACAAGGTAACATTCAAGACGATGAACGTGCCATGAAGAAGTACCCAAAGTTTGTAATAAACAAGTGTATGTCTGACTATATTGACTGTATTATGTACAGTAATGAGATGAACAGATATTATGAATTAGATAACGATCTTCAATATAATTTTTATCTATATAGTATTAGGAAATCGAAGAGGTTTTCTCCCTGGAATAAAAAATCGACAGATAATGACCTAGAACTTGTCAAAAAGTTCTACGGATATAGTACCGACAAGGCACAAGATGCATTGAAACTACTGAGCAAGGGTCAACTTGAAGTCATCAAAGCGAAACTTAATGTTGGAGGAAAAAAATGACTGATGAGATCTCTTGGTCTCAGGATATGATGTTAGAAGTGACTTTGAAGGAACCTGATGACTTCCTAAAAGTCCGTGAGACCCTTACTCGTATCGGTGTAGCGTCCCGAAAGGACCATAAACTATATCAATCCTGTCACATATTACACAAAAAAGGCAAGTATTATATAGTACACTTTAAAGAACTGTTTGCGTTAGATGGGAAACCAGCAAACATCACTAAGAATGATGTTGAAAGACGTAACAGAATTGCTAAGTTACTATTTGATTGGGGGTTAGTAGACTTCCAAGCAGAAGAATTAACAGAGGTAGCACCATTGAATCAAATCAAGGTACTATCATACAAAGACAAGGCAGACTGGATCCTTGAATCCAAATACAACATAGGCAAAAAGAAAGTAGTAGCAGAAACATGAAGGCATTCGCAGTAAAACAAATCAAAAGGTTCTTCGAGACAGGGAACTGGGCATTAAAGTTAATCTTTATTGTTGTACTTGCAGAACTGACCTTCGTTGGTGGTGCTCTTGTTGGTCTTGCAGGACCACTTGATGACAATGACAGTGACAATATTAAACATATACTGTCATTAGTTGCTACTAAATCGTTTGCACTCTATGCTGCTGAAAAAGCAGGAGCAAAAGAAAAGTATCTAATCGAAAAGGCAAAGGTATGATCGGAAAAGAAACACCAGAGATCAAGTATGATCGAGCACTGACACTATTTCAAGAGTCAGTCATTGCACCTGACCACAAACTCAGGGGTTGTGCACATAATCAAGGGTGTTATGATGAACTGATGGAGATTAGAGAACATGTGTTGAAGTATCTTAAAACGTTAAGAGAGGTCACACACCATACACATGCTGATGAGAGCGATGAAATAGAGACTGCTAAGATGATTTCAGAGAAACCTTACTATACGAAATGGAGATAAAGTTTCACAAAACATTTGGACCAGGGAAAGAACCATGGTACGTCAAATATGAGAGGTGGGCAAGCAAACAACGCTTTCCTATCTCTTTTTTAGCACAGGCACTTATAGAGTGGTTGAAAGAGAAATGGATAGAAGGTAAGGTTGACATGGAAATGACAAGTGTTGACGCACAGGCAGAGGAAATATTGCAAAAATGGGAAGAAGATGCTAAGATAAAGTCAACAATTAAAACAACTCCATCAGAGGTCAAAGGTCTCGATGACATGGAGATAAACTACAATGAGTGAAGTCCACTTCAAGAAGCATCGGGTGTTCAGAGAGACACAAGATGTCATATTTTATGACATTTCGGTAGACGAATCTAATGCATCCGACTTGGTAATACATGATGGTCCTGCTACATCACCACCTGATGACATGGTAGGTGCAAAACAGTTCTATATTCACAAATATCAAGACGATTACAACAGAGTTGTATCAGGTGAGAGACAGTTCGAGTTAGTAAACTTTGACTGGAAATATCCATACCATATAGTACACCTCAATCGTGCTAGTGGTGCCCTAATGATACCTAAATTGACCTATCATAGGTCTAAATCAGGTGAGTCTGGGTCTATTGTAATCAACCAGTCACAGAGGTATGAAGGATTTGATAGTGAATCTGAATTTATACCTGTATCTTGTGCTTCTGTACCTAAATTATACAAGGTATTGATGCATGAGAAACCAGTGGTACACACCCTAGGTGAGTAGGTTGACTATATAAAGAAACCTATGTTATAATTACTCGTTAATATATAAGGATATGCACACATACCACATTTATTGGAAAGACAAACCAATTTTCAAGAATTTGGATGAGGAAGATTTCCAAGAGATATGGACTAAGATCCTATCTACCTACAACGATGAATTAAACTATCAAAAGTGTGACGATTGTCACTCCTTGCTTGAATCTTCTTATTAATGTACTCTCAATCAACCAATCTTGAATCAGCATTCTACCTCTACGCTAAGAGAGTAGAAGCACTTCACGCTATGGTTATGGGAAAGAAGTTAGATGCAGAAGAAGCATACAAACACCTTAAAATAGAGCGAAAAGCACTAAAAAAGGTGTACAAAAAACATAAACGAACTGAATACGACAGACATTGAAATTCTTAGGATTAAGAATTGATGATCATGATTCCAACATTACATATACTGATGGTAAAACAGTAAAGTATTGTGCAACTGAGCGTCTTTTCGGCATTAAACACCATGGATACGATAACATTTGGCAGTGGTCAGATGTACTAGATTCTTGGGGTGTAAAATTGAGTGACATAGATGCTATTGCATTGATCACAGACAACATAGTATTTGCAGAGAACGAAAATTATAGAGATTTAGACTTAGGACTGCCATGTAAGACGTATGCAGTCGACCACCACTGGGCACATGTGTTGAGCACATGGATGCTTGGTGACATACCCAAGGTAAACTATGTGTTTGATGGGTTTGGGAACAATGATAGGTCACATTCACTGTATTTGAACGGTAAATTAAAGAGTTCACACAGTGTCAAGAAGACTGGTTCTATCGGTGTTGAAATGGCATATGTAGGTAAGACTTGTGGGTTCACAGCAGACGAGTGGGGACTAGATTTAGCAGGAAAAGTGATGGGATTGCAGTCATATGGCATGAATGAACCCAACTACTATAACCTGATGGATCAGTATAGTATTGAAGAGATCAAACAAATCTGGAACTATGACTCTTGGATCAGAAAATGGGATAATGAGTTCGATATTAACTGGTTACGCACCGTACATGAGATAACTGGTGACAAACTGGTAGAGTACATGACTCGCACTGGTGATGGACCTATAACATATACTGGTGGTGTAGCACAAAACTCTGTATTCAATGGAAAACTGCATGAATCAGGCATAGATGTACGAATTCCACCTCATGCTAACGATTGTGGACTATCACTAGGTGCAGTAGAATTTTTAAGACAGAAGTTCCATGAAGAACCCTTCGATACTACTGGGTTTCCCTTCTGGCAGGACGATGAAGCACCCGAAGAACCCACTGATAAGACCATTACAGAGGCAGCGGAGTCACTTGCACAGGGTAAAATCGTTGGTTGGTACCAAGGTCATGGTGAGATAGGTCCAAGAGCACTAGGACACCGTTCTATCCTTGTAAACCCCAGATTACCGAACGCTAAGAACCATTTGAACAAACAGGTCAAGCATAGAGAACACTTCCGACCCTTCGGTGCTGCGGTACTACTGGAAGATACACAAAAATACTTCGAGTTTAACGGTAAGAGTCCATATATGAACACATGTGCATACGTTCACGACGAAGAATTGTTGTCTGTGACACATGTAGATGGCAGCAGTCGCATACAAACAGTGGAGGGTGATGATTGTTTCGCTAAGTTGCTTCGTAAGTACAAAGAACTGACAGGTGACTCTGTTTTACTCAATACATCACTGAATATGGGTGGTAAACCAATAGCATCTAAGATGTGGGAAGCGAAAGAACTGTTCTCTAAGAAGGGAATTGAAGATATGTTTATTGGAAATGATAAATTGTCTAAATAAAGGTGCATACGGTATGCATTTATGGCAGAAGCAAAGGAAAAACCAAAAGGTATCATCGGCAAGATTAAAGAGAGTGTTGATGACAAAGAGGAACAACTAGCATACTTATCTACACTGATAAGAGTTATAGTTTTAGTGTGGTCCGCAGGGATATTGACGTTAAACTACGTTAAAATACCAGGATATGAACAGGGAGACAAAATTGATCCAACTTTCATAGCTTCGGTCTTCACAGGAACATTAGCTACTTTTGGTGTCGCTGCGGGAGGTAAGAAAAAGAATGGTGAGAACGGTGGTAGTGCTAACATATCTAAAAAAGATATGGAGTTTCTTATCGCTAAGGCATCAGAGACTGCTCCTGCTCAAACTATCAGGATAGAACAAGGTCCTGTTAAAATTGTCCCAGATTCAAAGTAAAATCATGCAAAAGATTATTAATGCGATTGCTATCGCAAGTGGTGTAGTGGCACTCGGAGTCGTAGGACTCGGTGGATATGTATTCATCCGTAAGGATGCTATCATTGAAGATGTTAAGTCCAAAATCACAGAAGCAGCACTCGGTTCAGTAACCGATTCACTTCCAAGCATGAGTAAAGACATCATGCCTGATCTAACAGGACCAGCACTACCATTCTAAGACCATGAAAGGTAAGAATATACTAATAGCGACTGTGGGTGGCATAATAGGTCTCTCACACATCGGTATGATAGGACTGCTCGTTGCACGAGTGGGAGTTAAAGACCAGATACCAGTTCTTAGTCCACCAGTAGGACCATATACCTCTTACATAGCATCTGCAAGCAAGAGTGGGTATAAGATACAGTATCAAGCGAATGACCCTAAAACTATGGTCAAGAGCACAGCAACCAAGGTCAAAGGTTTAACAAAAACAACAGAAAAGACTGTTGTAGATGAGTATACAATGGATGGTAAGACCCATTTAGGTGTACTAGGTATGAAAGAAGCGGGTGCACTCAACGTAGCATGCATCAAGGCAGAAGGTGGTGGTGAACAGACAGGAAAAGTAGTAGGTGCTAGTGTTGGTGCTGCTGCTGGTTCACAGGTAATGAGTGTACCATTTGTAGGTCCAGTTCTAGGAGGTCTTGTAGCACTAGGTGCCACTAATAAAGGTGGTGACATAGGTGGTCAATTAGCGATGGAATGGAGTGAAGCATGTGACCCTGATACAACCGATTAATATACACGATGTCAATGTATTTGACATAACAGTGCCCCCGATCACGCAGAGATACAGCGTGACCCCAGGGGCATTGCCATTTTATAACCCAGTAACAGTACCAGTTGGTGTACCTTTGATTCTAATGCCTGGATGTGTAGAAGCACACCCAGAAAGTAAACCACAGAACCCAAATAATAAGTTAGTCAAGGATGATGAGGACGGAGCAAAGGTATATTGTGATGCTGGTATGCCATCCTTTGATGCGATGGACTATACACCAGAGAATTTAATAATACAGAGAGAAATAGAGACACCTGTGGTAGATGTACCACCCCCACCAGAGACACCAGAAGTAGAAGCACCAGATATACCACCCACAAACGAAGAAGTTCCCTGCCCTGGACTAAATGCACCTAGAATAGGTGACATAGCGCAGAACAAGGAAGAAAAAGTATCAGGTTTTGAATTACAGACTGACCCTATAACTAATAAGGAAATCTGTGTGACATTGTATGAGGATATACCAGCGTTAGAAGCACTATTACCAGACGTTCAGACAGTGAGTACCACAGCAGTCATAGCAACAGTTGCTACGGGATCTGCTCTCCTAGCGAAACCTCTTGCAGACCTGTTGTTGAGGGTTTTTCGCCCCGCCATAAAGAAGGGAGTGACCACTTTCCAAACCAAGGTTTTGAAGAAGGCACCGAGGCAGTTAAGTCGTTCTGAGATCCAGACGAATCATTATAGGAAATCGAAAGGTCTTGATCCTTTTTCTCTTCCGAAGAAGAAGAAGGCGAAGGAATAGAATGAACGTGTGGTTTCACTACATGTACACCGTCCACTATGACATCAGCACACACCTTATGATATGGTGACTTTTTGTGGAACCGAATTCCTGCCTTGTATAGTTCACCGCAGTTCTTTAATCTCGCGATCTCAAAGTCTAATCTTTTGTTGGCAATTAATTGTGTTTGTAATGATATCTGTGTCTCTACTGCTTGTTTACATTGCTCTTGTGCCTTTGTGTCTAGTGGTATTGACCATGTTGCAGACACACCAAGAGACAGGGCAAGTTGATCCTTCTGACCTGTACGAGTAGGCATGTAGTAGAGTATATTTCCTGGGTTATCTATCTGACCGTCATCATCAGCGTCATGTATGTCGTACACTGGATCATCCCAATAATCTTCGTATGGTTTCTGTCCAGAAATTGATCCAGTAGCATAGGGAGTTATGTTGAGGGTACTCCCTTGACACTGTATACCACCACCATATGTGTTTGTTATATACGGTCCTTGTAAAACTTGAATAGCTTGGTTGGTCACTGACCCACTGCTATTAGCGATGGGCGATGCAGTAGCACTAACACCACCAACAGTTTCGGCACGAACACTAGGCATAAACCCAGTGATAGCAAGGGATATCCCTATTGCTGAAAGATACTGGTTGTGTCTGTGACGCTTTGGATAGTGGTGGTTCTCTGGATCACGGTGTGATTTGCCAGTCCTGGTCCACTGTATGTTTCTGTGAATTGGAAGTTCGCACCTGGCGTTGTTTGTGTAAACGTCGGTTTTGTATCCACTCCTGTCCATGTTGAAGCAACTCCTTCAATAGTTACATTATTACTTGTAGTTGTTGGTGATAGATTACCAGATGCTGTAACACCAGTGCCTGTTGCAGACCACTGATACCCAGTATTATAATCCATCGAATTTATAGTCTCAGTGACTGTCGTAGTCGTCTCAGTGTGAGACGTCATACTACCTTGTGTAAAATTGGGCACCACAGGCACTGCAAACACTGGGTTTGCACCCATGGCGAAGCATACAAGAAGTAGTTTTATGTTACTCCTCATATGTCACACCTATCTTATTGTTAATTCACTGACCACCTGTCCAGTCGCTTGTGTACCAGCACCACCAGCAACAACCGCAATGGTTCCGCTTGTGTCGATTGTACCCGCTAGGTTACCCACTGTTCCTGCTGCTGTTGATACTTGACTGGAAAAGTTTCCAACCTCACCAACAGTCGGTGCACTACCTGATATAGCATCACCTTGGGTGAATGACTGAGTAAAGCTCCAACTCTCCCCTGCTGTTGCCTGGGTTGCTGATAACGTAGGTATAGCACCAACACCTGATGAGATAGTCATACTACCTATGGATGATGTTGCACTACCGCCTGTTGGTGTGTACTGTGTGGTCACATTGTTACCACTTACAGAGTACGTTGAACCAATACGCTCAACCTGAGTTGCTGCTGCATTAACGGTTAACTGAACTGATGAACTTAACTTATGTGTAATGTCTGCATTAGCAGCACCTACACCTAAGAAAGGCATCATACCGAAGAAGATTAATAATCGTTTCATGATTTTTTATACTACCTTCACCCATATTTATACTTAGTAGAATTACAGTTTTCCGTACTTGTAAAAACAGTAAATGTGTACTAAATATAGGTAGTTGCCTTCGGGGACTACAAACAAACTCGCTTACAAAGGAGAACCATGAGAACATTAAACTTCTCGTCCAGAGATATGGACAAGATCTTTGACGCTGCAATGACATACAGCGTTGGATTTGAAGATCTATTCAACAGGATGCATTCATCGGCATCAATCCACACATCTTACCCACCATATAATATAGTCAAAGAGACTGAATCAGAGTGGAGAATCGAGATGGCACTAGCAGGATGGTCCAAGGATGATATAGAAATTAGTACAGAAACTAATATCCTAACCATTAAGTCTAAGGTAGAACAGGAATCAGATGGAGACTTTATCCATCGTGGAGTTGCCAAGAGGTCATTCACTAAGACATTTAACATCGCAGATGATGTAGAAATAGGTGACATCACATATGAAAACGGACTATTAAACATCAAACTTACTAAGATAGTTCCAGAGAGTCAGAAGCGTAAAACCTATGACATAAAGTAGTCTATATAATAGACAACCGAAGAGACCCCCAGTGGTCTCTTTTCTATTGGAGAATTTTATGAACATGTATGTCAATCTGTGTCCTGCATACACACAGAAGAGTGACTCAGTAACTATGGATGTCCCAAATGACATGACAGAATACTTTATGCAATATGTGTATACCTTATCTGATGAAAAGAACATATCCGCTAGACGAGCGTTCAATGATATGCTAAGATATACATTTGACACCCTTATGGAGAAAGATTATGAGCGCAAGAGTCGTAAGAATGCTAAACGGAGAGGACGTAATCGCTGACGTCAAGGAAGTTCGTGAATCTAACGACGGTCCTGCACTTGCTTATAAACTTACGCAACCATACACCGTTACAATTTCACAACCTCCCGAGGTCACGTTTGAAACTGATGAAGAAACAGCGATAACAGACTTCACACATCTAGATGTAGAGTTCACAGTCTATGTACCATTCAGTGCAGAAGACCATGTGTTTTTACCTCTACCATCTGTGATGTTTATCTACAAACCATCAGAGAATCTTGTAGAAAAGTACAATCAATTACTAGATCATGGTAAAACTAATCCTGCTTAAAGCAGACATCAATAAGTATCTTATTGGAAAGATAACAGAACTAGATGAGGAACCATCGTTACTCATAGAGAATGTTTATCAAGTCAGAGACGAGAAAGACATCGTGAAGTACCCTGAGTATACAGATCAACGTGATTTGTTCTTGACTTCTGATGTAGTCTTTACTATAATAGATCCATCCAGTACTTTATTGGCAACTTATGTTACCAGTACAGGTGACATTAAAGCAGCAAACAACAACAATTAATGAATTTCTACACTGACGTGTTACTCCTTGGTGATGATATCCTCTATCGAGGGTATGAAGATGGAAGGCACGTTCAGTATCGTGAGAAGTCACGTCCTACTCTATATTTTGTACCAAGAGAACAATCTAAGAAGTCAAGTTGGAAAACACTTGACGGTAGATACGCACACCCAAAGAAATTTGATGGTGCTCGTGAAGCAAGAGGGTTCATTGACAAGTATAAAAATGTAGATGGACTAGAAGTTCATGGATACGATAGATTTGCATATCAATTCATCGCACAGAAGTTCCCCAACACAGTGGAATTTGACATGGACGTGATGAAAATATATGCTATTGACATCGAGGTTAAATGTGAGAATGGTTTCCCTAATGTAGAAGCAGCAGCAGAAGAAATGCTCTGTATTACTATCAAAGACATCATGTCTAAGGAGATAATTACATGGGGAACTAGGGAGTTCGTATCTAATGGTACTGAGTATCGTACGTTCTGGTCTGAACAAGCGATGCTAGAAGATTTCCACACATGGTGGTGTGAAAATACACCTGACGTTGTTACTGGATGGAACTGTCAACTATATGATATTCCATACCTCTGTCGTAGATTGGACAGAGTGCTCGGAGAGAAATGGAAGAAGTCACTTTCCCCTTGGAACGGTGTTCTTGAACGTGAAGTCTTCATCAAGGGTCGTAAACAAATTGCTTATGACATTCGTGGCATTGCTACACTTGATTATTATGATCTCTACCAGAAGTTTACATACTCAGCAAAGGAATCCTATCGCTTAGATCACATTGCATTTGTTGAACTAGGTGAAAAGAAACTTGATCACTCTGAGTTTGAAAACTTCAAAGCATTCTATACTGAGAACTGGCAGAAGTTTGTCGAGTATAATATAAAGGACGTTGAACTTGTTGACCGTCTGGAAGACAAGATGAAACTCATTGAGTTGGCATTGACTTTATCTTATGATGCTAAGGTTAATCTTACTGATGTATATTCACAGGTTCGTATGTGGGATACTCTCATATATAATGATCTATCTAAGAGAAACATTGTAGTTCCTCCCAAGGTAGATACACAGAAGAATGACCAGTATGCGGGTGCATACGTCAAAGAACCTGTGCCTGGGATGTATGACTGGGTGGTCTCTTTTGACCTTAACAGTCTGTACCCACATCTAATAATGCAGTACAACATTTCTCCCGAGACGTTAGCAGAAAGAAAACACCCTACGGTTAGTATCGAGGCTATACTTCAAGAGGATATAAACCTTGATGGTGACTATGCTGTATGTGCCAACGGTGCACAGTATAGGAAAGACACTCATGGGTTCTTACCAGAGATGATGCAAAGGATCTACGATGAACGTAAGATCTACAAATCTAAAATGCTTAGAGCAAAACAAGAGTATGAAACATCACCAACCGTGGCACTCGAAAAAGATATCGCACGATTCAATAACATTCAGATGGCACGAAAGATTCAACTCAACAGTGCCTATGGTGCAATCGGAAACCAATACTTCCGATACTACAATCTGGCAAACGCTGAGGCAATCACACTCTCTGGTCAGGTTGCGATTCGTTGGGTCGCTGACAAGGTGAATGCATACCTTGGTAAAATATTAAAGACAAATGATGATTATGTTATTGCTAGTGATACTGATAGTATCTACCTCCATCTGGGTCCTCTTGTGGAACGTGTATACGAGGGCAGAGAGAAAACTAATGAAAGCATTGTTGGGTTCCTTAACAAGGTCTGTGAAGTGGAACTTGAACCTTTTATTTCGCGTACTTACGAAAAACTGGCACGGTACACTAACGCTTACGAACAGAAAATGATCATGAAAAGGGAGACCATCGCTGATCGTGGTGTATGGACTGCCAAGAAGAGATATATCCTCAACGCATGGGACATTGAGGGTGTAAGGTTTGCTGAACCTAAGTTAAAGATCAACGGTATCGAAGCAGTCAAGTCATCGACCCCTGCACCATGCCGAACTGCCATTAAAGAAGCACTTAAACTGATCATGAGTGGTACAGAAGAAGAAGTTCAGACGTACGTTGCTAAGTTCAGAAAAGAGTTTGAGCAGATGCCTCTCGAAGACGTTGCATTTCCTAGAAGTTGTAACAACATAGGTAAATTTTCGTCTCCAAGAACCATCTATGGTAAAGGTTGCCCCATGCATGTTCGTGGTTCTTTGATGTATAATTATTATGTCAAAAGTATGAAACTAGAACACAAGTATCCTCTGATTCAAGAGGGTGAAAAGATCAAGTTTGTCTATTTACAAATGCCAAACAAAACTGGTGAGAATGTTATGTCATTCTTCCAGACTATGCCAAAGGAATTTGACATACATGGTGCTATCGATTGGGATATGCAATTTGAAAAAGGTTTCCTAAGTCCAGTCAAGTTTGTTCTTGACGTTATAGGTTGGGAACCAGTTAAACGTAACACATTGGAGTTTTTATTCGCATGAGTTTTCTAAAAGATATCGTAAAAGATATTGGTAATGAGTATGCAGGCATCGTTAGTGATGGTGTATCAGCAGGAGACGTGCAGTCTTTTATTGACACAGGAAGTTATGTGTTTAATGCAGTAGTTTCTGGGTCTATCTTTGGTGGTCTACCCTCTAATAAGATCACTGCTATCGCAGGAGAGTCTAGTACAGGTAAGACATTCTTTTGTCTAAGTGTAGTCAAGCATTTCTTAGAGACAAACCCTGATGCAGGAGTTGTATACTTCGAGTCAGAGTCTGCCATCTCTAAGGATATGATTGAGTCCAGAGGTATAGATTCTAATCGTATGATTATAGTTCCTGTTGTAACAGTACAGGAATTTAGACAACAAGGAATCAAGATTATTGATAAATACTTGGCACAGAAGGAAGAGGATCGTAAACCTCTAATGTTCTGTCTTGATTCTTTGGGTATGCTTTCTACTTCTAAGGAAGTCGATGATACTGAACAAGGTAAAGACACCAGAGACATGACCCGAGCACAGGTTGTCAAGTCTATCTTCCGAGTTCTGACACTGAAACTAGGTAAAGCAAACGTACCTATGTTAGTTACTAACCACACCTATGACGTGGTTGGATCTTATGTTCCCATGAAAGAAATGGGTGGTGGAAGTGGTCTTAAATATGCAGCAAGTACAATCATCTATCTCTCTAAGAAGAAAGAGAAAGATGGTACAGAAGTGATTGGTAATATAATCAAATGCGAGACTAAGAAGTCTCGATTCACTAAGGAGAATGTTAAAATTGAAACACGTTTATTTTATGATGAACGCGGATTGGACAGGTACTTCGGACTTCTGGAACTGGGTGAGAAACATGGAGTCTTTGAAAGAGTTGGTACTCGTTATCGTATTGGTGAAAGTAATGTCTTCGCTAAGTCTGTTCTTGCTGATCCGAGCAAATACTTTACAGAAGAAGTAATGGAGAAGTTAGATGCAGCAGCACAAAAAGAGTTTACCTATGGATCTTGACAAGTACATCAAAGTATACGATAATGCACTTGATGTAAATCTATGTCGCAATATCTTATCTGCATGTAAGAATGTTGAAATGAAAAGGTGGGACCGTGGTGGTCGTCCACAGTTCAATGAGTTCAACATTACTGAGCACGCAGAGAACAAAGATCTTCCAGATGATGATGTCTGGAATATCATACACAATCAAGTCATCCAAGCAGTCAAAGATATATCTAACAGATATATGGAAGAGGTCGGTTGCCAACAGCAATGGCCATACTCAAATGCTTTGGAACAAGTCAGACTGAAACACTATCAGGTAGATCAGAATGACAGATTTGATGAGCATGCAGACGTGGGAGACCATGCATCTGCTCGTAGATTTCTCGCAATGTTTTTCTACTTAAATGATGTAGAGAAAGGTGGTGAAACAAAGTTCGAGCATCGCTCGATCAAACCAGTTCAAGGTAGATGCCTAGCATTTCCTCCTATGTGGATGTTCCCACACGCAGGAGTAGCACCTATAACTGATGACAAATACATTATTGGAACCTATTTACATTACGTTTAATGCCAAGCATAGAAACTATTGCAATCAGTAAACTCATTACCAGTGAGGAATACACACGCAAAGTATTACCTTTTATAAAGGAAGATTACTTTGAAACACTGGACATGAAGACCCTGTTCGGTGAGATAAATGATTACTTTACAAAGTATGATCAGGTACCTGAGATCAATGCCTTAAAAATTGAGATAGATAAGAGGAAAGATCTTAGTCAGGAGATTGTAACAGAGATTGAGAAGTTTCTTGACGAAAGCATCGACAATCAACAATATAATGATGACTGGTTAGTAGAGACCACAGAGAAGTGGTGTAAAGAACGTGCTATCTATCTTGCTCTAATGGATAGTATTAAGATTGCTGACGGTCAGGATAAAACACGTCAAAAGGATGCCATTCCACACATAATGTCGGAAGCATTAGGCACATGTTTTGATGAAACAGTAGGGCATGATTACATACAGGACGCAGATGAAAGGTACGACTTCTATCACAAAAAAGAAGACAAAATTCCATTCGATCTTGAATACTTCAACAAGATTACAAAAGGTGGTTTACCTAGCAAGACTCTCAATGTCGCACTTGCTGGTACAGGTGTCGGGAAAAGTTTATTCATGTGCCACGTCGCTAGTTCCTGTCTCATGCAGGGGAGGAACGTTCTCTATATTACACTTGAAATGGCAGAAGAGAAAATTGCTGAACGAATTGACAGCAACCTTCTCGACGTCCCGATCAAACAGTTAAGTGACCCTCTGTTTAGTAAGCAACAGTTTAGAAATAAAGTAGATGTATTAAATAAGAAGACACAAGGTAGGATAATTATAAAAGAATACCCAACAGCATCAGCACATGTAAATCATTTCAAATCATTATTGAATGAGTTGTCTATGAAGAAGGGATTCCAACCTGACATTGTGTTCATTGATTATCTAAACATCTGTGCGAGTGCTAGATATAAAGGAACCATCGTAAACTCATACACTTTTGTTAAAGCGATTGCAGAAGAACTCCGTGGTCTTGCAGTTGAATGCAATGTACCAATCGTCACTGCTACTCAGACTACTCGTGCGGGTTATGGGAGCAGTGACGTTAGTCTTACTGACACAAGTGAGTCTTTCGGTCTCCCTGCAACTGCTGACCTTATGTTTGCTCTTATTTCTACCGAAGAGTTAGAACAACTAGGACAGATTATGGTCAAGCAGTTGAAGAATAGATATAATGACCCTACCATACACAAACGTTTCATTGTCGGTATTGACAGAGCGAAGATGAGGTTGTATGATTGTGATCAGAAAGCACAAGAGGATATTGTTGATGCAGGGGACACCCTCAAAGACAACTTCCTTGAACTCAAAACTCAAAACAAATTTGACGGTTTTAAAATATGACTAAAAGAGAAGACGTAAACGTCGATTACAATAGTGCTGACAAAGCATCAAAGGCAGCAGAGAATGTCATGAATCACATGCAAGATGTGAAGGAGGGTATGTCTGACAATGCCAAGAAGGTTGCAGAGGACACACCTACCACACCCGAAGAGTTTATTAATAAGAAAGGGTTCACTGCATGGAGGGCAGCAGAGGAGGTCAAGGAGAAACAGAAAGCAAAAAAAGATCAAGAAAAGTTTGCAGTTGACCTAGACAAATACCTTGAATTTTGTGAGAATACATGTAGTAATTTCTCAAAAGATCACGCAGCATATATAAAAAGGTTGAATGATTTAAACGAACTTGGTTGTAACATTTCTCTTCTAGATACTGCTGCTAATGGTCTCTCTGCTGAGGCGGGTGAGTTCATGGAAATAGTTAAGAAGATGAAGTTCCAGGGTAAACCATGGGACGAAGCAAACAAGGAACATCTAATCAAAGAACTAGGTGACATCATGTGGTATGCTGCACAAGCATCAATGGCACTTGGTCAAAGACTAGATGATGTAATCTATGTGAACACACTTAAACTTGCAAAGCGTTATAGTGGTGGAGAGTTCAACGTAAGCGATTCAGAAAACAGAGCACCCGATGACATCTAAACACGGAAAACTAGATCCAGAAGAAAGAGTACTCAAAGAGATCTGCCATGATGATTACGATCATGAGAAAGATGTCCAAGAGGAGATAGCAGACGGTTGGTATCCATTAAAGTCTGACTGATAAATAGTGTCATGGGAACGACACTAACCTCAGCAGCAGGATGGCAGAAGTATTCTTGGTATTACAAGGATGGATTCTCCTGCAATATAAAGAAAGATTTACATGTATATAAAAACGAGAAAGGGAATGATAAAGTAACCTATCTTAAAAAAGGACACCAGATAACTACAACACCGATACTAACTGGTCAACCATCCAGAGTACATATAACCTTCGCAGAGAACATGGAAACTCGCGAAGGTTTTGTGCAGTTAGGACAACTTGGTGCAAAACCAGGTCAGATATTAAAACAGAATTTAAAACCACAAGACTTTGCTATGCCACTTGATAAGAAGGTGTCATTCAACAAGTATTATAATGGTGTGATGTCAGCAATAGGGGAGAGAAAAGATCTTCCTGACCCCATAACAAATTATCTAAGAGCATTGGTGAAATATTGCTATGAACATAAGGATCATCAGAACTTAAAAAAGAAATACAAGAAACTTATGGACTCTCAGTATGCGGGTACGATCAGTGAGATTGAATCAGACTTCTCTGAGATCATGGCACCTCTATGTGTACTAGAAAGAGGTCAAAGAGAGTTAGAGAAGATGGGATTCAAAGGGTTGACCAAAGAAAACACAATGATATATGTACCCAAGAAAGGTAACGAACCATTGATGGACTTTGCACTGTATGGTAAGGATGGTAGAGAGTATAAGTTCTCAGTTAAGAAAGCAACTGGTGTTACTAACACAGTCAAACCAAAAGATATAATAAAATTGATGGAAGACCTGACAAAAATATACGAAGGTAAAGATAATTATGAGATACTAAAAGTCTTAGCAGAGAATAGTATCAAACTAGGACCAATCTATGCATTCAAAGAGGCATATAAGAGGTTTGAACAAGTGCAGAATAAACTTAAACAGGCAGGGTTAGTCTGGAACATAGACATGATGATACCAGACAATGTTGTGCCAGATGTATTAGTGTACCAACCACAGTGGACAAAGGTTATGTCTGTATATTATAATGAAGGTATAGATTACTGGGAACAACCAGACTTTACAGATGGTCCACTAGGAGTCGTAAGTTTAACTTGTCAAACAGCGTTGGAGAAAATGACCAAGGGAGAGAAGTTGTGGAACTATCGTGACATCATTGTTGATGTTGTAATGAAGCAAGTATCTTTCTATAAATTCAAACTTAATAAAGGTGACCCTGAGTTCTTTATGTCAAACAATCTATATAATGATATACCAAACAACGCACAGTTCTATTTGCGTAACAAGTCATCTAAGAGCAGACCATACAGAGAGACAGTCGGAGTACAACCATGAGCAAGAATACACACCTCGAACATTTGGAAGATGATATATTTAACGATGGATATAATGGTGCACTGAATGGCATCAACTTCTTAAACTCACTTGTAGATATGTTGACCACTGGTAAAGGTGGAAGCAACACAAAGGTTACAGTTAAATGGGATGGTGCTCCTGCTATTATATGTGGTACAGATCCTGAGTCTGATCTGTTTTTTGTAGGAACTAAATCAGTATTCAATAAGAATAACCCAAAGATATGTTACTCACATGATGACATTGATTCTTTCTATGAAGGTGAGTTAAATGATAAGTTAAAGAAATCATTTGATCATCTATCACAGTTAGATATCAAGGGTGTGATACAAGGTGACCTCCTCTATACAGAGACACCTCCTATCGTTACCATGGGTGGTAAGGTATGCTATAAGTTCAAACCTAACACTATCACATACTGTGTAGAGAAGAATACAGAAATGGGAAAGAAGGTAGGACACTCTGACATAGGTATAGTATTTCATACAAGATATACTGGCACCACTATTGGCACCATGACAGCAGGATTTGGTGTAGATGTATCAGGTATGCAAAATAATAAACTGATAGCAGTGTTCTCGTCTGCATTCTCTAATGTAAATGGAGTTGCAAACTTAACACCAACAGAACTATCAAGTGTAAAGAATGATATTAGAATGGCAAAGACTAATCTACTACGCTCTAAGACATTCTTAAATGCAATAGGTGGTGGTACAAAACCATTTAGTTATGCTGCTATGTTCAAGAAGTATATAAACATCTTAGTCAGACAGAATAGTATCCCCGACAGTGCAGAGAAGATGGCAAAGGGTTACATATACTATGTTGAGAAAGAATTTGGTAAAGAAATTGATAAGAAAAAGAGTGAGAAAGGAAAAGAAACATGGCAAAAACAGAAGAAAGAGAATCTAACTTATCTAAATAGTAACAAGAGTGTCATTTTCTCTGCCCTTACTGGATTCAAACTGTTGATGAAAGCAAAGGTTAAGATTATAAATAAATTGAAGAAGATAGAAGGTGTCGGCACGTTCCTTGAAGACGAGGATGGATACCGAGTTACAAGTCCAGAAGGATTTGTTGCTATTAAAGATGGTTCAGCAGTCAAATTAGTTGACAGACTTGAATTCTCTCGTGCAAACTTTACTGTGGCAAAGAATTGGTCTAAATGAGATTTCGTCAGTTCATCATAGAGGCAGAAACGCCTAAGAAGAAACCTACATCCTCTGCTAAAAAGCAAGAGGTGCAGGATAAGCACGTCGCATTTACCTTTGGACGATTCAATCCTCCTCATGCAGGACATGGTAAGATGATGGACGCAGTGAAATCATATGGTGGAGACACAGGTAATTACAGAATCTATCCTAGTAGAACACAAGATAATAAGAAGAACCCACTGTCAGCAGACCAGAAGATAAAGCACATGCGTGCAATGTTTAAAGACCATAAAGACAAGATTCAGAACAGCGAAGCACATAGAAATATATTTGACATCATGAAAGACCTTAACGATGAAGGTCATGAGCATGTAACCATGGTAGTTGGTGACGATAGAGTCAAAGAGTTTGATAAACTCACCAAGAAATACAATGGAGTGCACTATGACTTCAAGAGTATTAATGTTAAGTCTGCTGGTAAACGTGATCCTAAGTCTGATGATCCTTTGGAAGCACTGAGTGCAAGTTCTTTGCGTAAGCATGCTACAAGTGGAGACCATGAAGCATTCCATGCTGGGACTGGTGGATATAAGAACAGTAAACAGATGATGGCAGACGTCCAAGCAGGACTAACACCAAAACAGAAAGCAGAGAAGGCAGCGAAGAAAGCGAAAGCAAAGTTAAGTACAGCAACAGGTACAAAAGAAAAGACAGTCAAGGAAACATGGGAGTATGCTCCTAAGTTAGCACTAGAAGAGTTCAGAGAGCACTATATTCAAGGTGAACTATTCGATACTGGTACACTCATAGAGCATGACAACACAGGTATTAGAGGTCACATAGTACACAGAGGAACTAATCATGTCATATTCAAGGACGAGTATGGTGATGAGTTCAAGGCATGGTTGGGAGACATTACAGAGATAGCAATGAAGACCGACAAGAAGGTTCCACTAGGACGTAAGAGTAATCCATATGGTAAGCGTGCAGTATTGAAGATGCTTATCAAGTCAGTAGCAGAGAGAGAAAGATCCAGAGCAGGAGTAGCAAAGGAAAGTA
>Ga0163180_10000339_pt1 | contig 27034 bp, 16 predicted proteins | sample AtlANTMetagenome_2_FD_109647 | JGI IMG/M metagenome (GOLD analysis project Ga0163180, IMG submission 109647) | Marine eukaryotic phytoplankton communities from the Atlantic Ocean - Atlantic ANT 4 Metagenome | ecosystem: Environmental > Aquatic > Marine > Oceanic | place: North Atlantic Ocean...
CCGCATTCACCATAGGGTTTGAATTCATGCTGGGGTCCGAGGCACTTGAGCTTGTTACGGCTCCCCTGGAGCTGGGCAAGCTGCTGTCCCTTGGTGAAGGACTCGGGCATGGGCTTGCCATTGAGCTTGGCCAGTTCCGGCTTGTGATCGAGGGTCTCGAGGTGGGAAGGACCGCCCGCCATGCAGAGGTGAATTACCCGCTTGGCCTTGGGTGGGAAATGGAGTTTTTCGTCAAGGACGCCTTTCCAGCTGGGAGCAGCCTGGGCATTCTGGCTGAGGAGGTAAGCGAGGGCGGCACTGCCAACCGAGTAGGATGAGCCCTTGAGGAAGGTGCGGCGATTGATCGCGTTGATGAGCTGTTCGTTCATGACAGGAAGTTGAGGAGCGGGTTTTTCGGCAGGAGTGCTTAATACCTGGTAATTGTCTCATGCAGGTTAAGGAGGGCCCTGGTGACCGAGGTAAAGGCAGCCAGGTCCATGGGGTTGGCTTCCCGGCCAGCGGGGCGCAGGCCTACCTTCAGGAGGGCATTGGCATCCTGGGGGCTTTTCATATAGCTCTTGAGCTGACGGTCGTAGAGAGCCTTGAGAAGCTTCGCCTCCTCCGGATAGGGCTTGCGCTGGAGGAGTTGCTGGAAGCCAAGTTCCAGACGCTCGGAGAATGGCCGGCTGTCGCCGGTGAGCTTCTCGGCCAATACGCGGGCAGCCTCAACAAAGGTCGGATCATTCAGGAGATTGAGGGCCTGCTGGGGGGTGTTGGAGCTCTCGCGGCTCGCAGTGCATTCCTCCCGGGGCGGCGCATCGAAGGCCACCAGCATCGGATGAAGGAAGCTGCGTTGCCAGTGCATGTAGACTCCTCTCCGGTATTGCTTGTCGTCGTTGTGCTGCTTGTAGGTCCGCTTCGGAAAGTTCAGTTCCCGGTAGTATCCTGCTGGTTGGTAGGGTCGGGCACTCTCCCCGCCGATCTGGACATTCAGGAGTCCGGATACGGCGAGGGCGTTATCCCGGACGAACTCGGCTGGCAAACGCCGGGAATTCTGCCGGGCATAGAGCACGTTGTAGGGGTCAGACCCGGTCACTTCAGGGGAGGCATTGGACGATTGCCGGTAGGTGTGGGAAGTGAGGATCAATTTCACGAGATGCTTTACATCCCATCCGCTTTCCATGAACTCGACTGCAAGCCAGTCGAGCAGTTCGGGGTGGGTCGGCCATTGGCCCTGGTTTCCGAGATCCTGCAGGTCCCGGGAAAGTCCGGTGCCGAGGAAGAGAGCCCATACGCGGTTGACAAAGGTGCGGGCCGTCAGGGGATTATCCGTGGAAGCAATCCAGCGGGCGAGATCAAGGCGGGTGAGGCGATCTCCACCGGCTTGCGGTTTCTGCGTTCCTTTGGTCAGGAAGGCCGGGAGGGCGGGTTGAACCACCGGTCCGGAACGATCCATCCAGTCCCCCCTGGGGAGGATACGGATTTCGCGCGGGTTGGTAGAGAGCGTTACCAGGGTCATGCGGGTTGACCCCTTGGCTCCCTGCGCTTGCTGGTCCAATTTGGCGATCTTGTCCCTGATGGGCTGCAGGGAGGGTGCAACCTTGCGGAAGTGGTCGAGGAGAGGCTTTCGGAGTTCGGGAGCGATCTTCTTTTCCTTGGCTGCCAACAGTTTGTTACGGACATCCCCGGGAAGGCCGGCAAGCGCAGCGCTGGCAGCACTTCCAGTATGTCCGGCGAGATCCCAGAGGACGGTTCCCCCGTGCTGGGTGTAGGCCAGCTGGGTGATCTTCTTTCCTGCGGGCAGCCCAACTTTTTCTGCGGGAACCTCAAGCCGGATCCACTTTCCTGTTTCCGGAAGGGCTCCTGCCTTGTGGTGGTTGGCCCCATTGCTTCCCTTGCCGTAGGGGATCACATCCTCACCCCACCAGGCCCGGTGCTCCCAGGAGTTGTCGGCATTGAATTGGAGCATGATTTGCTTCGGGGGGTTCTTGGGGTCAAGCCAGACGTAGGCGAAGAGGTGCTCTCCGGCACCGAGAGTTACCGGTTTGCTGGTGGCATCTACAATGTGCTGGACCAGTCCTCCACTTTGCTGGCGGCGGGCGATCTTGCCTGAATGCACGTTATCGGTCACAGTCGGAACGTCCGGGAGGGGAAGTTCCTTATCATCGAGGATGGTCACATCCTTCGGCTTGTCTGCTGCGAGAGTGGCCAGGAGGCCAACGGTCCAGCTGATAAACTCTGCCTCCAGTGCTGGGCTGTCCTTCGCGAGCTCGGCTTGGAGGGATCGCTTTTCCTTCTCAATACGGGCCAGTTCATCGGTATTTGCCGGTTCGGGGACATCGAGAGCGGGCCCCCACTTATCGAGCTTGAAGCCAGGGTATTTCTTGATGTCGGCCCCGGAATTGTAGCGACCATCCCCGTTGTAGGCACCCTTCTCGTAGATGTCGGAGAAGAAGGCCTCCATTGAGTAGAAGTCCTTTGCGGTAAAGGGGTCGAACTTATGATCGTGACACTCTGAGCATCCCATCGTTGATCCGAGGAAGGCTACCGAGGTGGTACGCACTCGCTCGGAGTAGTACTTGGCGATGTATTCCGCATCCTGGATGCCTCCTTCTTCCGAGACCTGGTTGACGCGGTTAAACCCGGTGGCCACGTAGTGCTCGGTGGTGGGATTATCGAGGAGGTCGCCGGCCAGTTGTTCGATGATGAAGGTGTTGTAGGGCTTATTTCGATTAAAGGCCCGGATGACGTAGTCGCGGTAGGGGGTCATGCTCCAGGTCTTGTCGCTATGGTAACCATGACTGTCGGCGTAGCGGGCCAGATCGAGCCACATTACCGCCATGCGCTCACCGTAGTGAGGTGAAGAGAGATAGGCTTCAATGGAAGACTCGTAACCGGAGGCATCAATCGAGTGGAAGGAGGCTGGGAGACCGGTAAGGTCAAAGGAAAGGCGTTTGCCCAGAGTATTGTTGTCGGCAAGGGGTGAGAGCTTGCGCTCGTCCTCGGGCATCGCAGCCAGGATAAAGTTGTCGATGGGGTGCTTTGCACCCATCTCCGGGACTTCGGGCCGCTTGGGTGCGATGTAGGCCCAGTGGGGTTCATATTCGCCTCCCTGCTTGACCCACTCCGCGAGAATCTTCTTCTGCTCCGAGGTAAGCACCTTGTGGGACTTGCGTGGGGGCATGAGGTCTTCCTCGTCATCAGTATTGATGCGCAAGACGAGCTCAGAGTCCCCGGGGTTGCCGGGAACAAAAGCTTCCTTGTCGAGGGCATCTTCGCGGACGTCGAGCCTCAGCTTGGCCTTGCGTGCGTTCTTATCCGGTCCGTGACAGGAGAAGCAATTCTCGGCGAGGATCGGGCGGATGTCGCGGTTATAGGAGAGCGGTGCGCTTGACGAAGGCAGGGAGCTCCAGAGGATTAGCGCAGTGATGGTTAGGCGCATGGTGCGTATTCTCTAACGAGAGCAGCAGGACTTCGCAAGAGCGGGGTTGCCCGGGTTCGTCCTGTCTTCGGGGGAGCGCCTGTAATTCGGGCTATTTTCCTCCTGCAAAAGGCTGGTCACCCCCGCTAGGTCAGCACTCCTTTCACGACTCGTGCAGGCTCGACACCGGTGAGACGCATGTCCAGTCCCTGAAATTTCACCGAAAAACGGCTGTGGTCGATTCCAAGCAGGTGCAGCATGGTGGCGTGCAGGTCCCGCACGTGGACGATGTTCCCGACCGACGCGTAGCCGAGTTCATCGGTCTCCCCGTAGGCCATGCCGCCCCTGACGCCGCCCCCGGCCATCCACATCGAGAAGCCCTTCATGTGGTGATCGCGTCCAGCACCGCCCTTGCCCTGGAACATGGGAGTACGCCCGAATTCGCCTCCCCATACAATCAGGGTCTCCTCGAGCATTCCGCGCTGCTTGAGATCATTGAGCAGGGCCCAGGTGGGCTTGTCGGTGAGACCACAGCAGGTGTTCATGTATTTCACGAGTCCACCGTGGTGATCCCATCCCCGGTGATAGAGTTGGATGAAGCGCACGCCCTTTTCTGCCAGGCGACGTGCAAGCAGGCAGTTTGAGGCGAAGGAGCCGTCCCCGGGCCTGGCCCCGTACATATCGAGAATATGCTGGGGCTCCCCCGAGAGATCTGTGAGATCGGGAACGCTGGCCTGCATGCGGAAGGCCATTTCGTATGCGGCGATGCGAGCCTTGATTTCCGGGTTTTCGACAAGCTCGTTACGGCGGTTATCGAGTTGCTGAATGGATTGCACCAGAGCCCTCTGGTGTTTTTCGGATACGCCTCCCGGTCTGGTCACATAGTGGACGGGGTCACCAGTTGAATTGAATTCGACTCCCTGGTGACGGCTTGGAAGGAACCCCGTGCCCCATTGTCGAGCAGCAATGGGTTGGGGATTGCGTCCTCCCACACTTGTCATCACGACGAACCCCGGAAGGTCCTCACTAGCGCTTCCCAGGCCATAGTTGACCCAGGCTCCCATGGAAGGGCGGCCGCTGATAGCGGTTCCCGTGTTCATGAAGGTATGTGCCGGATCGTGGTTGATCTGCTCCGTTTGCATGGATTTGATCACGCAGATCTGGTCCGCCATCCTACGATGATAAGGAAGGAAATCGGAGATGAACTGGCCCTTGCCGAACTCCTGAAACTTGGTCAGGTGACCCTGCACCTTGAGCTTCTGCCCCTGTAACTGGGCGATGGGCTGTCCCTTGGTGAATGATTCAGGCATGGGTTTCCCGTTAAGCTCATCGAGTTTGGGTTTGTAGTCGAAGGTTTCCAGGTGAGAAGGTCCTCCGGCCATGGTCAGGAAGATCACCCGCTTGATTCTGGCATCGTGGTGCGGCAGGCCGGGCAGTCCATCATAGGATGTGTCGATCGTGCGGCCCATGGTATCGCGGCCGAGCAGGGAGAAAAGGGCGGCGGATCCCACGCCGATTCCCGATGAACCGAGGAAGGAGCGGCGGTTCAGGTAGTTTCCCAGTTGTTCGGGTTTCGTCATTGCTAATAGGGATTATCCGGAAGGGAACAGATGCCTGCGGTTCAGTTCCGGGTATAGGTTTCGGAGAGGTTGAGAATGGCCCGTGCGACGGTAGTCCAGGCAGCATGCTTGACTGGATCAAGATTTCCGGGAACAGGGGACTGTCCGGTAGAAATAAGTTTTTTTGCAGAAGCAGGATCCGACTTGAACTCCTGTTCGGCATGGGATGCGAGGCGAGCCATGATATTCCGTTCCTTTTCGTCCGGGGCCCGGGACAGGGCCTCACGGTAGGCGAATTCAAGGCGTTTTTTGTCGTTGTCCCCACCCTCCAGGAGGATTCGCTCCGAAAAGACCCGTGCGGCTTCCACGAAGGAAGGGTCATTGAGCAGCACCATTGCGGCGATCGGGGTATTGGAGCGGGGACGCTCGGCAGTACACTCCTCCCGGGTCGGTGCATCAAAGGCGCGCAGCATGGGGTGGAGGAACTGTCGCTGCCAGTGGACGTATACGCCGCGGCGCCACTGCCGGGCATCAGCATGATGGGCATATTTTCGGGTTGGGAAGTTGAGGTGCCGATAATAGCCTGTGGGTTGGTAGGGCTTACTGCTTGCTCCCCCGTAGTCGGTGCGCAGGAGCCCGGAAATGGCGAGGGCATTGTCACGGATGGTTTCCGCTGGAAGGCGATAACGGGACTGCCGGGCATTAAGTCGGTTGTAGGGATCGCGTTCGCGGAGGGCCGCTGGCTCGAGAGAACTCTGCCGGTAGCTCCGGCTGGTCACCAGAAGCTTCATCATATGCTTTACGTCCCAGCCGGACTCGTAGAATTCAACTGCGAGGTTGTCCAGTAGCTCAGGATGCACCGGGGCCTCCCCCTGCCCTCCGAAATCGTCAAGGCGTCTTGAGATTCCGGAACCAAATACGAGATACCAGAAGCGGTTGGCCATTACGCGGGCGGTCAAACCCCCGACTCCGGAGGAGGGATCGGTGAGCCAGTTGGCAAGATCGAGTCTGTTCAGCCGGGTTCCCGCGGGGTGTTGCCTGTTGCCGGGGAGGAAAGCAGGAAAGGCAGGCTCCACCACCGGGCCGCTGTCATCGAGCCAGTCGCCACGGGGCAGGATACGGATAGCACGGGGCTTGGTGGCCACCGTTATCATGGTTTTTCTTTTGGTTTTCCTGAGGGTGGACAGCTCGGTTTCCACCTTCTTACGGTCTGCCTCGGTGGCAAATCTTGCTGTTTCCAGGAGATTTTCCAGTTCGCTGAGGCGCTTTCGTTCGCGTTTGGTGTGGACGTCGATCTCGGGCGGCCGCCTCGTGGGCAGGCTATTGGAACCAACCCGGAAGTGCTGTGATTCGTCGACATCAGCAAAAAAGGCCCCCAGGGCGTAGAAGTCCCGGGAGGTGTAGGGGTCATACTTGTGGTCGTGGCACTGAGCGCAGCCAACAGTTGCTCCCATCCAGACGTTTGAGAGGTTACGAACCCGGTCTGCAAAATAGATGGCAAGGTATTCCCTGGCTTGGACTCCGCCTTCGTGGGAGGTCTGAAGAAGCCGGTTGTAGCCTGTCGCGATTTTCTGGTCGACGGTGGGATCAGGAAGCAGATCTCCGGCGAGTTGCTCACGGGTGAACTGGTCAAAGGGCAGGTTGTCGTTAAAGGCATCAATGACGTAGTCGCGGTAGGGGGAGATACTGTGATCCTGGTCACCATGATAACCGCAGGTGTCGGCATAGCGCACGAGGTCGAGCCAGTACATCGCCATGCGTTCACCGAAGTGGGGAGAGGATAGAAGGGCGCCTGCGGTTGTCTCGAGGCAGGAAGCTGGATCTTCCTGCCAGTGTTTCAAGAACCGGGAAACCTCCGCGGGAGTGGGAGGAAGTCCGATGAGATCAAAGTGGAGACGTCGCACCAGAGTGACCGGGTCGGTGTCCGGAGCGGGTTGGAGGCCCTCGCGCTGGAGCCGATCCGCAATGAAGTTGTCGATCCAGTTTTCGCTCCAGTCAGGTGATTGGGCTGCCGGAATGGCATGCTTCTTCGGAGGAAGGTAGGTCCAGGGTTCGGCATATTTTCCTCCCTCGGCAATCCATTGCCTGAGGAGAGTCTTCTGGTCGTTGCTCAGTTCCTTATGGGCCTTGGGTGGAGGCATGACTTCATCAGGATCACTACTGAAAATGCGGTGGATGAGCTCGCTTTCGTCAGGGTTGCCCGGCACGATAGTGCTTTTTGTTTCGCCCCCCTTGCGAGCTCCTTCCGAGGTGTCCAGGCGAAGCTTACCCTTGCGCTCATGTTCATCAGGCCCGTGGCAGGCGAAGCAGTGGTCTGACAGGATAGGCCGGATGTCCCGGTTGAAATCGATGCCAGCAATGAGGCCACCGGAACAGAGGGTGGCGATGAACAACTGGAGGACCGGGAAGCCGCGGGGCATCCTCTTAGGGTAGCTTTCTGTCCTGCGGATGCAATGGAGGATTGTGGTGAGGGATCAGGAGATCTCGACCTCGAGGACCTTGACGCGGCCCCAATCAGGTTTCTCCAGGTCTTTCCGCTCCTTGGGTTGGCCGGAGCTTCCTGCGAGGTAGAGACGGGAACCCTCTTCGTTCCAGATGGCCTTGCTGACCCGCATCTTGGTGTCGGCCTGGGCCAGACGCGAGCCTGTCTCAAGATCGAAGATAGCGGTGTTCCACTGTCCCTTGAACAGGCGCCCGGCCATCGCAAAGATTTTTCCTCCAGGGTGAAAGGCAAGAGTCTCCATGAGCCCCTGGCCGATTTCACCGTCATTGGCGCTTCCGGTTTTCTCGACTTTGCCCCCCTGCCATTTCCAGCGCTCCCATAACTGTTTGCCGTTGCCGGCAGCGGGGTCCCGGGTGCTGCCCATGCCGGCGAGGAAGATTTCGGAGTCATCCGGGGAGAAAGCCAGGGCAAAGACTCCTCCCGTAAAGTAGTGGCCCTTGATGATCCCCCAACCGGTAAAGTTCGCGGTTTTGATGCGGGCAGCCTCCGTACCGGTAGTGAGATCCCAGACACGAACTTCCCCCATCAGGTTTCCTGCTGCCAGAAACTTGCCGTTGTTACTGAACGCGACCGACTCGACTGGCGGGACGTGTTCGAAGGCGTGGGTCTGCTTGCCGGTATGGACCTCAAATACCTTCACGGAAGGTTCCTTTTCCGGGGCAGGCTCGTATTTGTGCCCGCCACAGAGATATTGGCCGGTGGAGGAGGCTATTCTCGTGCCATCAGGAGAGATCGCACTTTGCCAGGACCAGAAGTCATGCGCCTTCACTTCGCGGGTGATTTTTTTCTCATCTGGATTGGTCCAGACCAGGCGGCCATCATAGCCTGCGGAGACCAGATGCCGGGTGGTTGGGGACCAGTTCACCCCGGAGGCATAATTCTGGTGCTCAGCCAGTCTCACGGGCTTTTTCCAGCGGGTGTCGGGAACGGAATAGATTCCGCCGTCGAAGCAGGAAGCATAGAACTGGTTGCCTTCGCCGCGGGCGAGGGAGAGGCAATGGGTCGGCATCTTGAGAGTGGCCCCCTTCTTGAGTTCGACCTTCATGCCAGCACCTCCTTGATCGGCTCCGAGTTGTCCTCCACGTAATGAAAGTCAGGGAGGGTGGGGATATTGAATTCCGTGTGCGGGTTGATGCCGAGTGCGGCAAAGATGGTGGCAAAGAGATTCTGCTCATCGTAGGCCTGACCGGTGACGTCGAAGCCAAGTTTGTCAGTGGCTCCCACTACCGCTCCTTCGGCTATCCCGCTTCCGAACATGGTGAGGCTCCACGCATTGGGATAGTGGTCCCGACCCCGGGCAGCGTTTAGCCAGGGCGTTCGACCAAACTCACCCATGGCGACGACCAGGGTGTCTTCCAGCATCCCACGTTCCTCAAGGTCGCAGTGAAGCTGGTAGATGATATTGTCGAGATCCGGCACCACCATCTGGTAGATCTCATGATTGAATACATGGCAGTCCCAGGGCATTCCATTGGCCACCATGACAAACGGAGCGCCCTCTTCGACCAGGGTCCGGGCGAGGAGAGTGTGTTGCCCGAAGGTCCCGGGGCCATAGCGATCCCGGTCTTTGCGTGGCAGGCGTTCAAGGTCGAAGAGGTGGGCGCAGCTCATGAGTCCCTTGACCCTTTCGTAAACGGCATTGTGGGAGGAAGCGGCTTCGCTCCTGGTGTCATTCTCGAATTTCTTGCTGAAGAAGCTGCGAAGCTCTTCGCGCGCTTCGTGATCTCCCTCGGTAATGGAGTCAAGTTTGTTGACGTGTGGAATGCGGAACTCTCCTCCGGTTCGCACCGGGGAGTATTGTGCACCAAGCCAGCCGGCCCAGTTGCCCGCTTTAAATCCCTTGAACTCGTTGCCTTCGGGGCAGGGGTCAAGGAGGATGAAATTGGGGATGGAACTTCCCAGTTGGCCCAGTTGTTGCGACAGGACCGAGCCCAGGGTTGGGCGGGTGAAGGGAGGGCGGGGTTTGTGGCCACGCTGCAGCAGGTTAATGGCCTGCGTATGCTCGCGGGCGCTGGTCTTCATGGAGCGAATCACCGCGGTCCTGTGCGCGATGGAGGCGCACTTGGGCATGAGCTCACTGAAGTGGATCCCGGGGATCGAAGTGGGGATTGAGCCGAAGGGACCACTGGTGGAAGTGCCTGGTTTGGGGTCCCAGGTCTCGAACTGGCTTGGTCCTCCGCAGAGCCAGAGCAGGATGCAGCGTTTCTGCTGCTTCCTGGCGGTCTCGGCGAAAGCGGGATTGGAGAAGAGACCCGACCAGCTGAGGGAGGAGATGGCCCCTGCTGTCATTCCCTCAAGGAAGCGGCGGCGATGAAGACCGTGCTCCGGGTTACCACAGTCCTGTTGTTTCCTGCTCATCAGTGGTTCACTCGGAATTCAGCGCTGTTGAAAAGAGCCCAGAGGATCTGCCGGATGGCCGGAGCACGGCGGTCTGTCCGGCCCTGGAGGTAGGAGATGGTACGGGTGAGCTCCTTGGAATCCGGAGCCCTTCCAAGAACAGCCAGAAAGAGTTCTTCGGTCACTTCGTGATTGTCCGGGTTCCCGTCGAGGTGGAGTGGGAGCGGAAGCTCTTCGGCTTTGAGGATGTTGTCGAGGACGTCTCCGTTAGCGGCGAACATGGCCTGCTGGACGGAAGGGGAGAAGACTTCGGCGAAGATATCGGGATAGGTGCTTACGAATGCCCCGCGGTAGTTGCTTTCATGTTCGACAGTTCCATCTTCCTTCACTCCACCGCCCAGGGCGATAAGAATGGAACGGTAGAGAGGTTCAGCTGGCAGAGGCTTGTCGAGCCCACGGGCAAAGCTTTCGGGGAGGGGAGGCACCTTGTCCGGATGAATGGTCGAGAGTGAATAGGCTCTGCTGTTCAGGATGGCCCGACACATCCTGCGGACGTCAAATCCGTTTGCGGCAAAGTCCCTGGCCAGCCAGTCGAGCAGCTCGGGATGGCTGGGTGGATGGGCGGAGTTCATCTTGTCCACCGGATGGACGATGCCGCGCCCCATCAGAATGGCCCAGAGGCGGTTGACCAGGGCACGAGGGAAGGCTGGGTTCGCTTCGATTGCAAGGCGGGCCAGCTCGCCACGACGGGAGAATTTGGGGGAGGGTGCGGTTTCGACCTTGGTTGTAATCTTTGGTTTTTCCCCTTTTTTCTTGGGCTTGGGAGGATTGATCCAGTCCGCCGGGGGAGCGACGTTGTAGTGTTCCGGGTGATCCTTGTCGCGACGCCCGCCGGGTTCCTGCACCGTCTGGCCTGTCAGGAACACCAGTTCGCTCTCGCTGCTCTCACCTTCGAGATTGGCAAACTTATTGTAGCCTCCCGCAGCACGCTCCCCAAGTCCCGGGCCTTGGCTGGTGGTTACGTTACGAGTCCGGTCGAAGAAGGCGACCATTCCCCAGTAATGCCTTTGTTCAATCTCGGGGGCGACTGGATGGTCGTGGCACTGGGCACACTGAAGTTGCTTGCCGAAAAGAGCGGTTGCGGTGGCATTGGCCATCTTGCCGGGATCGTTCCCCTGCTCGTAGAGAAACCAGGAGGCACCCTGCTCCTGCGGGCTTTGTGGTCGCGCCGCGATGAAATCATGACCTACCCTGTTCCAGGGGCGGTTGGTTTCGAAGGCCCAACGAAGGTAGGGCAGGAAGTGCTTTTCCCGGTCAGCGCGACTCTTGCCTATTTCCTGGGCCCGCCCTAGCAGGGCGGCATTGAAGATTTCTGCGAAGTGCCGGGCGTGCGCCTTGCTTGCGAGAAGATTATCAATGAGAAGGATACGCTTGTTGGAATTCGCGTTTTCCAGAAAGCTGGTGCGCTCATCTCTGGTGGGAATTCTCCCAAGGAGATCGAGGGTAATTCTGCGGAGGAACGCGCCATCGTCGATGGTTGCAGCGGGAGAGATCTGCTGCTTCTGCCAGGAACGTTGCAGCAGGGTATCGATTGCGGATTCGGGACTCAGTTCAGCGGGCAGGGTCTGGAGGACCTGGGACTCTCCCGTTCCACTACCAGCTTCCTCAGGGTGGGTGAAGTGAGAGACCCAGTCCCCGACCTTGGCGATTTCCCCTTCGCTCAACTGGCCTTTTGGGGGCATATGGGGATCAGCTCCGGCATGAAGCTGGGTGAAAATCGGGCTTTGGGCTGGTTCTCCCGGGAGCAGGACCGGACCATTGTCTCCTCCTCGCAGGAGGCTCTCGAGCGAGCGCAGATCAAGGCCGCCCTTCTGTTTGGCTCCCCCGTGACATTTGACACAGTGCTGCTTTAGCAATGGAGCCAGATCTGCAAACTGGCCACCGCTGCTACTGCCAGGCACAAACAGCAGGATGAGGAGGATAACGGAGCGAATTCTCAAGGACGACTTCTACGATAGCGAACCTCTGAGATGGCGCAATCGGGGAATCCTTCCGGAGGGTGGAGCTTACAGGGTTTCAGCCCCCTCTCTTCCATCCTGCCTGCTTCACGGCCATGACGTGCGGACAGCGAAAAATGCCTTCGTTCCGGTGGTAGGAAACTCCCTGGTGATCATGCCTGTGATTCCCGGGACTGTGTCGAGTTCCTCCCACTGATCGTATGGCAGGGTGAGGTCGGGAGCAGAAAGAACGGTATAAGACTGGGTATTGACCCCTTCCCAGATGAGGCGAACCTTGTCGGGGGAGAGAGGAGTTATTTCCAGCGCTGGAATTTCGAGGGGATGATTCGGGCGGGTCTTGAGATCAAAGGTCACGCCAGGATTCCTGCTGTTGATAGTGATCCTGAAGGCATTTCCGCTGTCTGTGATCCAGGGGGAGGTGTTGCCCTGATTGAATCCATTGCTGAAGATCGATCCGCCTACCAGGGATTCGACCCTGATTTCGAGCCCTTCCCTGACGGTGAAGGAATCGGTCCGATCAAATTCGCAACTGATGCGGCCGGGTCCGAGCAGGAGGGAATTGGTGTGGCCACGGTAGCCGGGTCTGAAAGCGTCACCGAGATCCGGCGTAGGTCCGGATTCGGAGTCGAAGCTGGAAGCTCCGAGGAGTTCGTAAATCACTTCGCCGGTCTCAAGGTCGGTGGTTTCGATCCGGAAGCTCGACCCTGCGTCGCTACCTTCTCCGCTGGCAATGGGATCAACCAGTTCGAAGTCCTGTTCCAGTCGAATGTCGATCTCGATGTCCTGAGCGCCAGGATCAGGATGATAGGCCCGGAAGATCGTCCTGTTACGGCTGCTGACTGCAATGAAGCGGGAAGTGGTTGACCCGGGCGGCGGGGCTGCGTCCAGGGGGAACATGCTGGCACGGCTGCGGTGCTCCACCCTGAATCCAGGGATTTCCGAGTTGCCAGGGGACTGTGTCTCTACCGAGGCATAAACTGGTTCAATGGGATCGAGGAACCACGGGCGCTCCAGGGTCTCTTCAAAGAGGTCGATGGCGGCGAGGGAGCTTCCGCTCGTGGCAATATTGAAGTTTCCCACTTCGGATCCGTTGAATCCGAAGAAGGAGATCCCGGCGCAGGAGCCGGGGGTTCCGGGGGAAAGCGTTGCGAAGAATTGAGAGCAGGTGTCTCTGGTGTCGGCGTTGGTTGCTGCCGTCAGCGAGAAGGCCGTGGTGCTGAGCAGAAGCAAAAGCGCTGGCCTGCTCCCGGGGCGTCTTTTCAGGTGGCCGGATGCTGTATTCATGGTGCGTCCTGACTGGAGTGACCCATGCTATTGGAGGATCTGCTTCACTATGGGGGCAGGTTCCACGCCGGTCAGGCGTTGGTCCAGTCCCTGGTGCCTCACAGTGAAACGGCTGTGGTCAATGCCCATGCAGTGAAGGATCGTTGCGTTCAGCTCATTGAGGTGCACCGGGTTTTCCGTGACGTTATAGCTGAAGTCATCTGTTTCCCCGTAGGTCATCCCAGCCTGGATACCACCGCCAGCCACCCACATGCAGAAATTACGGGGATGGTGATCGCGTCCGTAGTTATCTCTTGTCAATTTTCCCTGGCAGTAGGCGGTGCGCCCGAATTCCCCACCGAAAACCACGAGAGTGTCCTTGAGCATCCCCCGTTCCTTGAGGTCCTTGATGAGGGCAGCGGTTGGTTGGTCGACGTCAAGGCACTGGTTCTTGATTTCCTTGGGCAGGTTTCCATGCTGGTCCCAGCCCCGGTGAAGGACCTGTACGACCCGAACCCCGCGCTCGATCAGACGACGGGTGAGGAGGGCTGAATGTGCGAAGGTTCCGGGTTTACGGGCATTGGGGCCATACATTTCAATGGTGGCCTCGCTTTCGCCACTGAGATCGGTTAACTCGGGGACACTGCTCTGCATCCGGAAGGCCATTTCATACTGCGCGATCCGGGTCTCGGTTTCGGGATCTCCGAAACGTTCAAAGGACTTCTGGTTTAACTCCCCGAGGGCATCGAGCATGGCCCGCCGGTCGCCAGGCAGTACTCCGGGTGGGTTTTTGACATACAGGACGGGGTCCCCGGCGCTACGGAGCTTTACGCCATCGTATTTGGATGGCAGGAACCCACTGGTCCACATGCGGGTGAAGAGGGCCTGGCTGGGATTCTTGACGGTCGGGGTGAATACCACGAAGGCTGGCAGGTTCTGGCTTTCACTGCCAAGGCCGTAACTGAGCCAGGATCCCAGGCTGGGTTTGCCCGGGACCTCGCTACCCGTCATGACGAAGGTGCAGGCAGGATCGTGGTTGATCGCTTCGGTGTGGACCGATTTGATCATGGTGATCTCGTCGGCAATTCCCTTCATGTATGGGACCAGTTCGCTCATCAGGATGCCGGACTGGCCGCACGGTTCGAAGGCGAATTTGCTGGGGGCCACCGGGAATCGTTTCTGGCCGCTGGTCATGGTAGTGATGCGCTGGCCGTTCCGGACCGAGTCGGGAAGCTCCTTGTCGAAGAACTTCTCCATCTGCGGTTTGTGGTCGAAGAGATCCTGCTGCGCGGGTGCGCCGTTCATGTGCAGGTAGATAAGGTTCTTCGCCTTGGGGGCAAAGTGAGGCAATCCGGGGAGCGGGGGGTGAATGTCCTTCCCTGCCGGAGGGCTGGCAGCCAGCCCCCTCTGGGCCAGAAGCTGGGCCAGGGCGATACTGCCTACCTTGAGCCCGGCTCCCTGGAAGAACTGGCGACGCGATTGCAGATAATGATATTCGAGGGCAGGGTCCATGGTGGAGTCAGTTCTTGTTTACGACTTCGTCGAGGTTGAGAAGCAGGTTGGCTACGAGAGTCCAGGCCGCAAGCTGGTCCTGCCTGATGTCGGGAGCGGCTTTGCTTTCGCCAAAGGCAACCAGTTTTTCCGCGGCCTCAGGATCAGCGGCGAAACGAGCCAGATGCGTCTCAAGGGCTTTCATTACGATTCTCGACTCTTCGTTATCCGGATGACGGGCGGTGACAAGTCGCCAGGCCCAGCGAATGCGGTCAGCGGCATTTGTTCCGCCTTCCTTGAGGATACGCTGGCCAAGGGCACGAGCCGCTTCGACGTGCTGGATATCGTTCATCAGCTGGAGGGCCTGCATGGGGGTGTTGCTACGGCCGCGAACTGAGCAGCTCTGCTCGCGGTTGGGTCCGTCAAAGGTCGCCATGAAGGGCGGGGGAGCGGTGCGCTTGAGGAAGGTATAGAGACTGCGACGGTAGAGGTCATCACCCTTGCCCTGCTTGTAATTACGGGTATTGCTCGATGCAAATCCGACGGGTTCCCAGATATTCGGAGGCTGATAAGGTCGTACGCCCCGCCCTCCGACCGTGGAGACCATCAGGCCGCTGAGATTCAGGGCCTGGTCACGGAGGACTTCGGCATCCAGCCGATGTCGAGGTCCCCGTGCAAGAAGGCGATTTTCCGGATCCTTTACCCGCAATTCAGCTGAGGCTCTGGAACTCTGGCGATAGGCGTGGCTGGTGAGGATCCGCGTTACGAGGCGCTGGATGTCCCAGCCGTCTTCCATGAACTGAATTGCCAGCCAGTCGAGCAGGTCGGGGTGGCTGGGCAATTCCCCCTGCGTGCCAAAGTCGGCGCTGGTCCTGACCAGGCCGGTGCCAAAGAACTGCTGCCAGAAACGATTGACTGCGACGCGCGCGGTGAGCGGATGTTTTCCGTCGACCAGCCAGTTCGCGAGGTCCAGACGGTTATAGTCGCGATCCCCGGGCCTGGCTGGAAGGGGCGGGAGAAAGGCAGGAACGTTACGGCTGACCTTCTCCCCGGGGTTATCATATTGTCCGCGTTTCATGACGAAGCTTTCCCGCTGCTTTGGCAGGTCCGCCATGACAAAGGTGACCGCCGTTTCCTTTCCGATGGCATCCTTCTCACTCACCAGTCCGGCCTTTTCCTCTCGAAGGGGTTGGAGCACGGCGTTGGCCCCGGCATAGACATGTCCGAGCCAGTAATCGAAGAGGCGCTTTTCTGAAGAGGCCGACCACTCGGCGGGGTTGCCTGCCCCGGCAAGCTTGCGTAGTTCCTCGGTAAGGCCCCGGTTCCTCTCGCTTTCCTTCTGGGCCTTCCACGCTTTCCATGAAAAAGCCGGGTCGGCAACCGGGCTGGTGGTGATCCGTCCTCCGGATTGATCCCAGTAGACCTTGCCATCGAACTGGGTGTAGGCCCAGCCATTGAGCTTGGATCCCGGTTGCAGTCCCACCTTCTCGATCTCGACCTCCAGTCGGACCCACTGACCCGTGTCGGGGAGGTTGCCGATCCGCTGCCGGCTGATGGTATTCTTTTTGCCCCAGTCGATTCTGTCTTCTCCCCAGTAGGCACGGTGCTCCCACGAGCCGTCATTGAACTGAAGCATGATCTGGGCGGGTGGATTGGCGGGATCGAGGTAGACGTGGGTGAAGAGCTTCATTCCGTGCTCGATGATGAGCGGTGGATTGGCTTCGGTGAAGAAGTGCTGGCTCAGGCCCTTGGCCTCCCTGACGCTTGCCTTCTCGCCACTGAAAACTGGCTCCGGGCGGCCCACGAATTTCCATGGGGTGTTGCCCTCCTTCTTGGCTTTCGCGGGCACCTCGTCTTCGATCCAGATGAATTCCCTGGTTGTTGGCTTTGGAGGATCCTTTAGATCTGCGGGGTCGGTGTATTCAATTCCTGTTACGGCTTCCTTGATACGCCGCTCTACCTCCTGGATCCGGTCCTCCAGCTTGGATATTTTTTCCCTTGTTCCAGGGAGGGGCACCCGGATGACCGGCGGGGTATCAAGTTTATTACCGTCGAGGGCGGGATCAGCGGTGCTGTGGAAGAAGGAGTACATGGAATAGTATTCCTTCGTGGAGATGGGATCGAACTTGTGATCGTGACATACCGCGCATCCAGCCGTCAGCCCCATCCAGACCTCAACTGTGGTCGAGGTGCGTTCCACCGCATTGCGGTAGATCCACTCTTCATTGATGCTTCCGCCTTCACCGGTCGTGACGTTGCATCGGTTGAACCCGGATGCGATTTTCTGGTCGATGGTGGCCTCAGGGAGGAGGTCCCCGGCCAGTTGCCAGCGGGTGAATTCATCGAATCGGATGTTCTGGTTGAAAGCTCGTACCACCCAGTCCCGGTAAGGCCATACCGAACGTTCGTTGTCCAGGTGCAGACCATGCGTGTCAGCGTAGCGGGCAAGATCCAGCCAGTAGCGAGCCATATGCTCGCCGTAGGAGGGACGCTTCATCAGCGCTCCTATTAAATTTTCCAGGGCCTGGGGCGACTTGTCCGCGAGGAAGGCGTCTGCCTCCCGTGGAGTGGGAGGGAGCCCGGTCAGATCAAGGTAGATTCTTCGAACAAGGGTTTCCGGCTTGGCCAAGGGAGCGGGTTTCAATCCTTCTCCGGCTAGTCGCCTCTGGAGAAAGAAATCAATCGGGTTCCCAGCATTTCCCGGTAGGGCAGGTTTGCGGGGGGCGATGAATGCCCAGTGATCCTCGTATTTTGCGCCCTCTAGGATCCACTGCCGCAGGAGTTCCTTTTCGGTGTCGGAGAGTTCCTTATGCGAGTCCGGGGGGGGCATGACCTCGTCCTCGTCGGGGGAGAGAATCCGAATCCATGCTTCACTGTTTTCGAGGTCGCCTGGAACGATGGCCGCTATCCCATTGTGCGTGGCCGTGGCTCCGTCATTTGTATCGAGTCGTAGCTTGGCTTTCCGGGTATTTGAGTCCGGGCCATGACAGGCAAAGCACTTGTCCGCCAGGATCGGGCGGATATCGCGAGTGAAGTCCGGGGCGCCCAGCACCGCTTCGCTAAGAAGAATCAGGCCCAGAAGTTGCACGATGACGGGTTTCATCATTGGAGGGCGAGCCTATCATGGCCGGCCATGGGGTAAAGGGAGGATGCGGACACAATAAAACGGGTCCGGAGAAAGCGTCCGGGAGGATCCTGTGCCGACTCGCTCAGAGTTCTGCTACGGCTTTGTGCAGGTAAGCCGCCAGTTCGGAGGAAATGTCCGTGCGTTGTAGCCCAAGCGCGACGTTGGCCTTGATGAAGTCGAGCTTGTTGCCGATATCATGGCGTTTCCCGGAGAGGCGGAGTCCGTACATCCCATGATTCTGCAACAGGGAAATCATGGCGTCCGTAAGCTGGATTTCGTTGTTTTTCCCTCGTGGAGTCTCGGAAAGGTAGTTGAAAATCTCAGGCTGGAACACGTAACGCGCTGCAATCGCGAGGTTGGAAGGGGCTTCCTCGGGGGACGGTTTCTCAATGAGCTGTTTGAGAGCAAGGATGCCTCCCCCTTCCTCATGCCCACCTGCGATTCCGTAGCGTGAGACCTTGTGAGGATCGACTTCCTCAAGAGCGACCACGGAAGCCTGCCTGGCCTCGAAGATTTCGATCATCTGCCGGAGGACGGGATTCCCGGGGTTGTTGCTGCTGATTATGGTATCCCCGAGGAGGAGGGCGAAGGGATCGCCTCCGGCAAAATCCTGTCCGTAGGAGACCGCGTCACCCAGTCCGTCGGGCTGCTTCTGCCAGGCGAATTGAATGGAAGCCATGTTCGAGATCCTGCGCACCTCGCCGAGAAGCTCAGTCTGGCCCTTTTCTTCAAGTTGTGCTTCCAGTTCGGGGGCACTGCAAAAGTGTTCCTCGATGGCACGTTTGCCACGTCCGATTACGATGAGGATATCGGTGATTCCACTTTCCACGCATTCCTCAACTACGTATTGGATGGCGGGGGTGTCCACCACGGGGAGCATTTCCTTGGGCTGCGACTTGGTGGCAGGCAGGAAGCGAGTGCCGAATCCGGCGGCGGGGATGACGGCTTTGGTAACAGGCATCGGAAGAGCGCGGCGACCAGTGAGAGGTTCCACCGGGGTGTCGGGCGGTATTGGAATCCTGCAGGATGAGCGAGGCAAGGAGGAACTGCCCTTGTTGGCGGAGGCCATCCTGCCTCAGGGCAGCCTACCGGGGTTCCGGATCAATGACCGGCTTGATAACCTCGACTCCGAGCTTACCCAGTCCGGACCGGAGGGCCTCGAACATCTTCTCGCCTTCGTAGATTCCCACGATAGCTCCTCCGGAACCGGTGAACTTGGCAGAAGCTCCGACCGACCGGGCCGCTTCCACCATGGCGAGGTTTCCATCTGAAAGGCGATAGAGGGATTTGCGCAGTTCAAAATTACGATCCAGCAGTGGTCCAACCTCCGAGCCCTGTCCGCTGGTGAGCAGTTCGCGGCATTGTTCAGTCAGTTCGGCCCATTCCTTCATGGCGGAGACTACATCGGACTCCCGGCGGTTGAAGCGGCCGCGGATGTCGTTATGGAAGACTTCGGTGCCCTCTGAAAGCTTGGTAGAATAGCCGATATACAGGGGAGGAAGGGTGGAGGGGTCGAGTTGCTCGTAAGCCCCATGCCCCATTTGTTCGAAGTGCTTTTCAGCGAAGTCCATGAATACAACTCCCTCGTAGGCCTGGACCACTCGATCCTGCAGGCCAGCCGGGATGAAGAGTTCGTCGGTCTCCACGGAGAGAACGAGATTGGCAAGGGTGGGTGGTTGAATGCTGACCCCGTAGAACTGCATGAGAGCCCGGAAGCAGGCGGTAATTATGGCGCTGGAACCTGCCATCCCGACATGGGGTGGGATATCGCTCTGGTAGCGGATGGTGAAGTTCTGGTTGTGCAGGGAGAGCCCTTCACCCTCACAGTAATCGTGGAAGCGCTTTACCGAGGCCTTGAGGAGTCGAAGCCCCCCATAGTAGCCGAAGGTCCGGGTGTCTTCCACGAGGCCGGCAATGCTTTCAAAGACCATTTCGTCGCGCCGGGCAGGCTGGATCTCCAGTTCGGGAGATTCCCACAGGGTGACCCGGGCTGAAAAATTCCGGATAATGAAGGAAATCGTCTTTCCATTGTATCCATCAGAGGGATTGCCGATGAGTCCGGCACGGGGATACGATTCGGTTTTGATGACCATGGGACGGTTTCGGTCTACATCGGAGGCTCCCGAGATGGAACCGTGAAAACAATTGGGTTTGTGACAATCGTTCTTCATGGCAAGACAGGGTATGGGAACAAACAAGAGCCTGGCATGGAAAGGTAAGGGCCTGATCGGGGTGGTGCACCTGCAGCCCCTGCCGGGTTCTCCACGTTACCGTGGTTCAATGAGGGAAGTCTGTTCTGCCGCGGTAGCGGATGCGCAGGCCTACGAGGAGGGCGGAGCCCAGGGACTCATGATCGAGAATTTCGGGGATCTGCCCTTCACCCGGGGAGTTGTCGCTCCTGAGACGGTGGCGGCCATGGCGGTGGTGGCGGAGTCCATCCGGGCGACGGGGGTGGAACTTCCATGTGGGTTCAATGTCCTTCGCAATGATGTGTCATCAGCCATGGCTCTTGCGGCATCCTGTGGAGGGGCATTTGTAAGGGTCAATGTTCATACGGGGGCGGTGGAAGCAGACCAGGGGATTATCCAGGGGGAGGCCTACACAACCATGAGGAAGCGGGCGACACTTTGTCCGGAGGTCGCGATCTGGGCAGACGTCCTGGTCAAGCATGCCGTTCCGATCGGGGATCTTGGAATCGAGGAGACCGCCCGGGATACGTTCCATCGAGGGCTGGCAGATGCCCTGATCGTATCGGGAGTATCCACCGGTGCGTCAACGGACGTTGACGACCTGCGAAGGGTGAAAGAGGCCTGCCCGGAGGCTCCCCTGCTTGTGGGCAGCGGGGCCCGGACAACCAACGCTCCGGAGCTTCTGGAGTATGCCGATGGATTGATTGTCGCGTCCTCCCTCAAGCTGGATGGTATTCTCGCCAACCCGGTGGATGTAAAGCGGGTTGAGGAGTTGAGAAAGGTGATGGGATGACGTCCCGGAAGTCCTGGTCAGGTTCCGGCCCCTGATACTCAATCCGCCGGAAACGGATTGGCGTTTGAGCGGAGCGCGATTTCCTCCGGGGTGTAGAGTTCGGAGGGGCCCTCCATTCCCTGGCCGGAAGTCCCCGCAAGAGAGAGTTGAGCAGGTGAGAGGCGGACCACGGAGAGACCGAGGGAGGCGCTCACGGTAAGGAGAAGGGCGGCTCCGACCAGAAGGGAGTGGCCCGGTCTGTGGCGGCAGATAACCCTTTCGACCCGGTCCCGAAGGGGGGCCCGGCCGGCCATGGCAAGGGCGGCCTGGGGGAGTGCTGAGGCTTCGGCGACATCGCAGAGAGCAGTAGCATAGTGATTCGGATCAGTTCCCACGGAAATCACCCTGGCGTCGCAGGCGAATTCACATTGAGCCATGAGCCGGGACCGAAGCCACCAGACGAGAGGATTGAACCAGTAGATCAGGCAGGCACACTGGGCGACTAAATTGGTCCAGAGGTCGCGGCGAGCCACATGGCCAAGTTCATGCAGAAGTACCATGCGCATGGTTTCGTCATTCCAGGCCCGGCTTTGGAGGGGGAGGTAGACTACCGGACGGAAAAGGCCGGCGATGCACGGTGAGCTTCCCAGAGGATGGAAGCGCACCCGGACCGTAGTCCGAAGGCCCAACTGCAGGCGACAGTCCTCCACGATGCGGGTTATCGCCGGATCCTCGGAATCAATGGATCCGGATCGCCAGCGATAGAGAGAAACCAGGTCGGCTACCATGCGCAGGGTGAAGAAAAGAAATCCTCCCAACCAGAGGAGGAGGAACAATGAGATGCTGGAAGAAGGATTACCGGATTGAGCTGATAATGGCAGAGCAGGCAATTCCACCGTCAACTTGGGGAGCAGGGCGAGAACGGGCAGAGCCAGGAGGGTGAGTAGACTGCCCAGGGTCAGGAGAGGAGACTGAGCCGGGTCCCGGCGACCGATCAGCCAGACGGCCATAACGGCGAGAAGGGAAAGAGCGGCGCTGCTGAGGAGAAGAGACATATTCTGGGAACCGGTAACTCAAGTGAGAGAGCGTCGCAGGGCTTACTTTTTTCTGATTAATTCCCGGATACCATCGATTTCCTTCTTGCTGAGCTGCTGGTCACGTGGATCAAGCAGGGCAGCGACAAGGTTCTCCGGTTTTCCCTCGAAAAAAGTACGCAGGAGGCTGTCGAGGGCTGTGCGTTTTGCCTTTTTGGGCGACTTGGCCCGGTAGACATAACGGCGACCTTCCTTGGAGTGGCTCACCATATCCTTTCCTTCCAGGGTAGCGAGCAGGGCCCGGACTGCCGAGTAGGAGGGAGGATCGGGCAGGTTGTCCTGGACTTCCTTGGCGGTGGCCTGCCCCAGACGGTAAAGGATTTCCAGAATCTGCCGTTCGCGGCGCGAGACCTGCCCTTTCTCCAAACGGTTCATGGGTATAATTTGGAGGAGTGCTATAAAAACCGCAATAATAATGTTGGAAAAACAGCATAAAAAAATTGACTCCCCGTCCTAATTGCTGCTTTTTTAGCACAGATGAAGGTGAGAATGCTCCAAGGGAGTGACGGGAGATGGGGACTGGGGCTTCTGCTACTGGCAGGAATATCTCTGATCCTGGGCAGTTGCACGTCCTACGACGGGGTGCCTGCGCGGGGTTCTGCTCGGAGCGAGTCCGCGGGGGTCGTGCCTGTGGGAGACTCGTCCAGCCGTCGGCAATTGCCCGATAGAGGGGACAATGCCCTTGCCGCTTCGCCTGAGTATTTTCGTAAACCAATTCCGCGTCCGGGGTATGCCACCTCTTGGGGTTCCTCCCTTGCCTCGCGCATGACCTATACGAGCTTTCGAAGGTCGAACGATACTCCGCATGGAGGAATGGACATGATCTGGTATAACGACAAGGCCGGGGTTGATGAGATGACCGGCCGGGATTATCACACCTCCAGAGGCAGGAAGCGGGCGGCCAATGGGCTGGTGGAGTGGGGGATGCGGAGCGGTTTTGGAATTATGCGGAACTACCACTCCGATGGGAGGCGCTACGTCGTTGGCCGGAAGGATGCGAAATATGCCATCTCGGTGAAGAATAATTCCCGCTCCCGTCTGGAGGTAGTTGTCAGTGTTGATGGGCTTGATGTGGTGGATGGCCAACCAGCCAGTCTGAGGAAGCGCGGTTATATTGTGTGGCCCGAACAGACGCTGGAGATCAGGGGGTGGAGGGCCAGTGAGAAAGAGGTGGCTTCCTTCGTGTTCTCTCCAGTTTCAGGCTCCTACTCCAACCTCCAATACGGAGAGACCCGCAACGTAGGAGTGGTCGGATTAGCCGTATTCACGGAGAAGGGGATAGACCCCTGGAGTGGCCGCTCAGCGGATGCGCATAACCGGTTCTCGGCCTCTCCTTTTGCCGAGCCTCCCATGCGCCGGGCACGGTAAGGTCCCCGGACTGGAATCAGGTTCCCGGTCTTGTCTCGGGAACGGGATCCTCCCTGGTTTCATACAGCATGAAGCCACGGCGCTGGTAGTTGGGCAGGGCGGAGGGATGATCCTGCTCGCACGTGTGCAACCAGACATGGTCCACCGCTCCCAGGGTCCAGGCGTAGCGCACCACCATTTCAAGGGCGGCCCCACCGAGTCTCCTGCCAAGAGCGCTTTCAAGGAGGCCGAAGCTCAGGATCTCCACGTCTCCATCCCGGTTGATCAGTTCCCCGTAACCAATGTCCTCATTGTCGAGGACCAGGACGACGGTGCTTACCGGATTGGTTGCAAGGTATTCGTTCCAGCGGGCAATCGTCCATTCCGCGCAGGCGGTCCAATTCCAAGCCTGACCCACTTCCCTGTAGAATCTCTCATTTACCGCTCCATCGGGAGGGTCGACTACGCGCAGGCACAGTCCTTCCCGGGGAGTGGTCTTGACGAGATCGTCCGGGGAGTTCATCTGCAGGTAGTAGGTCTTCATCAAGGGAAGACGATGTCGGACCGGTTTGCGAATTGCGAGCCTTGCGGTCATCAGGGTGGAGAGCTCGTCTTTTTTGCTTTTGGGCTTTCAGATCCAGTCACGTCCTGCTTACCGTGGAAGTCCACTTCCCGGGCGATCGCGGGGATTTCGTTTCGGCGGAAGCCTCGAGGAAAGTCCGGACACCAAAGGGTAGCGCGCCTCGTGAAAGCGGGGGCCGGGATGGTGCAAGCCTTCCCGGATGGAAAGTGCAACAGAAAGTATACCGCCTGGAGCTTCGGTGAAGGGTAAGGGTGAAAAGGTGGGGTAAGAGCCCACCGCTCCAAGGGTAACCGAGGAGGCACGGCAAACCCCGCGTGGTGCAAGACAGAACAGGGGAAGGGTTGCCCGCCCGTAGCATCCCCGGGTATTAGTCGCATCCTGCTTCGGCGGGATCCGTTCGCGGCAACGCGGACGGAAGAGAAATGATCGCCACTCCGAGTGGGTCGCAAGATCCGGCGAGGGGGACAGAATCCGGCTTACAGGGGAGTGGACTGCCCATGAACCTATGATATCCGAGGCCTCTTCTCCGCCATGATGGGTTCGATTATTACCCTGCGTCAGGCGGGGGACTGATCGGGATGGGATTGGTGGGGTGTTTTCGGATCGGAGTCCGAAGGCTCCCAAGTCGATACAGGCCCCGGCACCCAATATTCCGGGGGCAGATCCTCCGGGGCCAAGGGGAAAGACGACGGAGGGAAGCAGGGAGCCCCCTGGAAGCAGGGAGCCCCCTTTAACCGGGGATAAAAATGCAATATCCGCGACTGGGAAGGCCAGGCATCGTTCCTGTCGATGTTTTAAAAGATGAGAATCGATTTCCAGTGTGGGGCCGTCTGGGTTAGAAACTCTTTTTGTGGCAGGGGTTGATCAGGCAGCAAAAGCAGGTGACCACGCACCCAATCGGAGGAACTGGCTCTCTTTCTGGAGCCTCATGGGACTGCAGGCCCAGAACGCTTTCAATGACAAGGCGCTTCAGTTCACCCTTGTGCCCCTTGGGGTATGGGTTGCGGCCGAGATTGGGGAAAAGTGGGGAGGGACTCTTCCCCATCTCCTTGGGATGTTGATCCTCCTCCCCTTTATCCTGCTGGCTCCGGTCGCGGGATGGGCCTCGGATACCTTTTCCAAGACACGTGTCATACGCCTTGCGGCATGGATGCAGTTGGCCGTCTTCGTGGTGGTGCTCTACTGCTTCAAGATGGAGTTCCTGCCGCTGGCGGTGGGGTGCTTCTTTTTTCTCGCGGTGCAGTCCACAATCCTGAGTCCGGCCAAGAATGGGATTATCAAGGAGCTCCTGGGTTCCTCGCGGCTTGGGTTCGCGAGTGGGATCATGCAGATGTTCACCATTCTGGCCATTCTTGCGGGCCAGATTCTGATCGGCATCTGGTTTTCGGCCCGACTGGAAGTATCGGGGAGCGGTTGGACCGCAGGGCTCTTTCCCATGATCCTGATCTGCCTTGGGGCGGTCGTCACCCTGGTTATGGCCTATTCGATCCAAGTGGTTCCGGCTAGGGCCAAAAAGTCCTTTTCCCCGGCCTTGGTCTTTTCGCATTTCCAGCAGCTGAGGCAGCTCCTGAAATCGAAACCGCTTCGGCTCAGTGCATTCGGCATTGCTTATTTCTGGGCCTTCGGAGCAGTGGTGCAGTTCATTACCCTCCAGATTGCGGGAGAGCTCTATCCAGACGGGCATCCTAATTTCGGGCGGGCAACTTCCTATATGATGCTGGCGGCCAGCGGTGGGATCGGGGTTGGAAGTGTTCTTGGGGCCCTCATCAACAAGCGTCACATCGAACTGGGCCTTAATCCTCTGGGCGGGATCATCATGACGGTGTCGAGTCTTCTGCTGATTCTGGCTGAGCCGGAATCTCTGTTTTTCTATACCGCCTTGTCCTTTGCGGGCCTGGGGGCCGCTTTTTTCTTCGTTCCGATCAATGCCTTCCTGCAGGACGAGTGCGATCCAGATCAACGCGGTAACATTCTGGCGGGGTCGGCCCTGCTCAACTGCCTGGCAATGGCCGGAGCGGTCATTCTCCAGTTCGTGATGCAGGAGGTCCTGGGCCTTACCTCCAGCAATCAGTTCCTCATTCTGGCCCTGGTCTCGGTGGGGGCGACCTGGTATGTCATGCGACTTCTTCCGCGGGCCTTCGTGAAGATGCTCGCGTTCAGCGCCCTTCGGGCCTTCTACCGGATCGAGTCGATCCACACGGACCGGATGCCCAAGGAAGGAGGAGTGCTTCTGACCCCCAACCACGTCAGCTATCTCGACGCCCTGATCCTGACCGCAGCGAGTCCGCGTCCGGTGAGGTTCCTGATGGTCAGTGACTATTTTGACAAGCCCCTGGTGGGGAAGGTGGCCAGGCTCTTTGATACCGTGCCGATTTCAAGCAAGCGGGCGAAGGATGCCATCCAGGTGGCTGCTGAGGCGGTGAAGGAGGGAAGCGTGGTTTGTATCTTTCCCGAAGGGGAGCTGACCCGGAGTGGCTTCATGGGTGAGTTCAAGCGAGGGATGGAGCTTATTGCCCGGAAGGCGGATTGTCTCGTGCAACCGGTTTATCTCGATGGTCTCTGGAAATCTATTTTCTCCGCTGAGCGCGGAAAGTATTTCTGGAAAATGCCGAGGGCCATACCCTTTGGGGTACGAGTTGCCTTCGGTGAGGCCTGGGCTGCGAAGGATTACCGGGCCGGGGACGTCAGGAGGGAACTGAACCGCCTCGCCGGGGAGGTCTTTGCCCGGCGGCGTGAGTCGGCCGGCAGGGTGAAGGATTTCCTCCGGCAACAGGTCAGGCCGGGGAACAGGGCCCTGCGCTGGGTCAACGGGGAACAGGTCTGCTCGTGCAACTGGGAGGAAGTTCAGGGCCTCCTGGAGCAGGAGGGAGATTGCTCTGCGCTGGCCCAGGGTCATCCCGGGGCGCAGCAATGGTTGGAGGATTGGCGGGTTCTGGACGGATTGGATGAAGAGGAATGGAGAGGACTGTTACTTAACACCCAGCAGCTGGCGGATCCCTACAACCTCGGGGACGGAAAGGCCGCGGTCACGCTCGACTCATCAGCCCCACCGGCGGTGCGGCGGGTCTGGGGCCTGCTGCTACCGGCCATCACGGGTGTTGAGACTGTTGTTCTTGGACCGGATGAAGGAGTTTCTGAATTGAAGCTCCTCGCCCGGGAGAAGGTTGCCCTGCGCGATATGGTGGGCACCCCCAGGATGCGCGAGGTTCGCCGGGATGCCGAAGTGCCCGGAGTTGCTCTCGTGCTCTACCTGTTTGAGGGAGGATCGCAGAAGGCCGGAGATGCGGAGAGTGGAATTTATGCAGCTTATGAATCAGGGGGCCGGGTGCTCAGTTTTTCGATGCCTCCTGA
>Ga0163180_10000340_pt1 | contig 27029 bp, 31 predicted proteins | sample AtlANTMetagenome_2_FD_109647 | JGI IMG/M metagenome (GOLD analysis project Ga0163180, IMG submission 109647) | Marine eukaryotic phytoplankton communities from the Atlantic Ocean - Atlantic ANT 4 Metagenome | ecosystem: Environmental > Aquatic > Marine > Oceanic | place: North Atlantic Ocean...
AATGAATATGATCCTGTAAAACTTTATCTTGATCATTGCTACAACGAAATCCAACCAGCTTATATTGAATCTTTAGCCTCAACATATCTACGGCCACAGGATCAAAACCTGACCGAGCCGACAATATATGACACCATGCTGAAACTAACTTTAATAAACGCAGTAAGGAGAGTTTATATTCCTGGGTGCAAGCATGACACCGCCACTGTCTTACAAGGTTCACAGGGAATAAAAAAATCATCATTTTGGCAGACACTGTTCGGCCCTTTTTTCTCAGATGCTCTTGGTGATATTTCCTCCAAAGATGATCTTCTCGTTCTTCACCGTTCATGGGGAATGGAATGGTCCGAAATTGATGGTGTAACATCCAGAAAACACGCAGGAGTGGTAAAAGCTTTTTTATCTCGTGCCACTGATCTTTTAAGAGTTCCTTACGGAAAGGCCGTAGAAGAATGGCCCAGACGTGGGATTATTTGTGGAAGTACAAATAAAGAATCAGGGCTGCTGATAGATGATACAGGCAACCGAAGATTTCATATAATTCCCTGCACTGCAAAATCTATTGATCTTGATTCTTTACAACTGGAAAGAGACAGTTTATGGAGCGGTGCGGTTCATGCTTTTAAAAATAAAGAACAGCATTTTTTATCGACTGAACAGGAAAATCAGATCGAAAAAGAAAACCTTGGATATATGGTGGATTCTCCTTGGCTTTCAGTAATAACTAATTATCTAAACGACCCAGCTAACGCTGTAAAAGATATTACTATTGAGCTTTTATTAACTGATGCTGTAGAAAAACCTATCGAAAGACAAACAAAATCTGACATTATGACTGTCTCATCAATTCTCAAATCCTTGCATTATGAACGTAAAAGAAAACGATTAATGGGAACACCTAAATGGGTTTGGTTCCCACCTGTTCTTACCCCTGTTCTCACTACCGAGAACGCTTAAAATCCCCTCTATAACTATCTTCTATATATATGTTCTCTATGTTCTCTATGTTTTATATATAAATATAATGATAGGTAATATAGGGGTAATATAGGGGTTAGGTAACTCTTAAGCATTTATGGGAACACTTGGGAACTTGGGAACACCCCTCAGTCTCAAATGAGTCTCAAAATTAAGAAATATTCATATTCTCTCATTTGAGTGTAACATCTATGTAATGGCTAAAAAAGGTACAAAATTAGAAACAATTATTAGATCACGCAAACTTGGCGAGATTATTGCCAAAGGTGGTCGTAGATCTGATTGCGTTAGATATGCTTTGAAAAACTGGGGGGTCAGTTCTACAACAGCAGATAAATATTTAGAGATTGCTAGAGCCGAGATGAAAGCTGATTGGGATTTGGAAAGACCTGAAATGGTGGCAAATCTTTTATCACAAGCTGCAACGTTACAAATGGAAGCAAGAGAAAAAGGGCATTTACATATTGCTCTTGGTGCTATCAATACAGCAGCTAAACTTGCACAGATTATTTCGTGAGCATTTTAGATACAGTTCAACCTGGAAAAGTTTTATATCAGATAGGGGCATTTGATTTGCCGACAGCACAACAAACAATAGATCGTATTAATCAAGATTTATTACCTCATCAAAAAACCTTTTGTGATGACATGGAGCATCGCAAGCTTGCATTAGTTTGTGGGTTTGGTGCAGGTAAAACTTATGCTTTATGTTCTAAAGCTGTGATGCTTGCCTGTTTAAATATTGGTCATGTATCTGCTGTTTTTCAGCCAACAGCACCTATGCTTCGGGATATTTTAATTCGTACATTTAATGAACTATTAGACGAATGGCAAATACCTTATACTTTTAGAGCATCACCTTTACCTGAATACCAACTTTCTTGGGAGGAAGGAACACATACAATCTTACTTAGAACAATGCTTACTTATCAAAGATTACGAGGTCAAAACCTTTGTGCAGTGGGATTTGATGAGGCAGATACTATTCCAAAACGAGACGCAGAAGCTGCTATGAACATGGCACTTGCAAGACTTAGATCAGGTAATATTCAACAGTTTTATGCAACTACAACTCCCGAAGGTCATGGCTGGGCATTTGAAACATTTGAAAAAAATAAAAAATCTGATACAGCATTAATACAAGCAAAAACGGCTGATAACCCTTATCTTCCAGATTCATTCATTCCGTCTTTGTATGAGAATTATCCACCGCAGTTAATAAAGGCTTATCTTCTTGGACAATGGGTCAACCTTACTCAAGGGCAAGTTTATGACAGGTTCTCTAGGGCAGATCATGTCATCGACAAAATACCGTTTGATATCAAGATGGAAACTCTTTTAATAGGAGTCGATTTCAACGTAATGAACTGCAACGCAGTGGTTGGGATAAAAGATGGTAATAAGCTGATGATCATTGATGAGATATCAAAACAAAATGATACAGATGCGTTGGCACAGGAAATACGCAGACGTTATAGTTCAAACAGAATATTAGTTTATCCAGACGCTAGTGGTTCAGCACGTTCAACAATCAATGCCTCTAAAACAGACATCGCAATCTTGCAAAGTTACGGATTCAGTTCAATGGCTCTCAAGAGCAACCCCTTTATCAAAGATCGAGTTGCAACCGTCAATGCGTTATTACAAAACGGCAAAGGGGAAAGACGTTTGGCGATTCATGCCAGTTGCACTCGTCTGATTGAATGTTTAGAATTGCAAAGTTATGACGAAAAGACAGGAGATCCCGATAAACAGAATGGCTATGACCATCATGTTGATGCACTTGGTTATTTAATTTATCGTGAATTTAATTTATTATATTTCCGTTCAGGTAAGAGTACTGGAATTAGGCTTTATTAGTATTATTCTTTAAACTATAGTTAACAGTATTAATGGACTCTTAAAATGTACTCAGGATATAACCATTACAACAGAGAAAAATCAGCGACAGGCACTACAATTATAGACCCTAACAGTGCATGGTTTGCTCAAGAACCTCACTGGCCGCTTATTGAAGATCTCCTTGGTGGTACATACCAGATGAGAAGTCGTCACCGAAAATACTTGCCGCAAGAAGTAAGAGAACTTGATGAATCTTATGACAACCGTTTGGCAAGATCAGTTTGTCCACCATATTTTGTAAGATTGGAAAGAATGATGGCAGGGATGTTAGTAAGAAAGCCTGTAAGGTTAAATGATACGAGTGACGATATAAGACTTCATATGTTTGATGTTGATTTGGAAGGTAATGATCTCAATGTATGGACTTATGAAACTGCAAGAAAAATAATCCGTTATGGGCATTGTGGTGTTCTTGTGGATGCACCTGCGGCAGGTCAAGCTGGTAGACCTTATTGGATTACCTACACGCCAAGAGAAATATTGGGCTGGAGAACAGAAATGATTGACGGTAAATTAAAATTTACACAACTGAGGTTATTAGAAAAAGTATTTGAACCTGATGGTTTATATGGTGAAAAGGTAGTAGAGCAGGTAAGGTTATTAACCCCTGGAGCTTATGAAATTCATAGGAAAGGCAAAAATAATGAATATGTAAAGTTTGATGAGGGAACAATGAGTTTACCTGAAATACCTTTTGCTGTTGCATATTCCAACAAGATAAACTTTATGGAATCAAGGCCACCGATGGCTGATATTGCAGAATTAAATTTAAAGGCATATCAATTACAATCAGACTTATCAAACCAGTTGCATATATCTAGTGTACCAATGCTTGCTTTCTTTGGTTTTCCACAAAGCAGTGAAGAAGTAAGTGCAGGTCCAGGGGAAGCGATTGCATTTCCAGCAGAAGGCCGAGCAGAATATATCGAACCTAGTGGCAATAGCTTTGAGGCACAATTTAAACAGATAGATCGTGTTGAGAAACAAATTAATGAACTGGGATTGGCGGCAGTACTGGGTCAAAAATTAAGTGCAGAAACAGCAGAATCTAAAAAAATAGATAGAAGCCAAGGCGATAGCACGATGATGGTAATTGCCCAACAGATGCAAGATATGATTGATAACTGTCTTACGTTTCATGGTCAATATTTAGGAAGTGATGGCGGTAGTTGTTTTGTTAACAGAGATTTCGTGGCACAAAGATTAGAACCTCAAGAGATCCAGTCATTATTACAGCTTTATACAGCAGGTACGATCACCCAAGAAACATTACTTACTCAATTACATGAAGGAGAAGTTCTTGGTGATGAATTTGAAGTGGAAGAAGAAATCGAGGCAACAGAATCTGGTGGGTTAAGAGAAATATCAGAACCTATAGCGGAGGCAGATGAATCAATGCCAGCAGATGAATAATGGCAACACCAGAATCATTTTATAGAGAAGCTATTGATTTAAATAGGTATAGCAATCGAGTCGCTAGAGAAATTGTAACGAATTACAACAATGTAATTTTAGATTTAACTAATAAGCTGGCGACCATTGATGAAGTTACAGCACCAGCAACGGTGGCAAGAATTAGGGCGATGCTTGTACAAATGAAAGAAAGCTTAGAAACATGGTCAACAGGAAGTAGTGCTTATATGATTGATGAATTACAAAGCTTGGCAGTATTTCAATCTGGTTTTATTGCTGATGAATTACAGAAAGTTTTACCAGTAGGGGCTACTGGTGTTAACAGTGTAAAAATATCTCCTGATTTTGCAAGAAGTATTGTTATGACTGACCCGACAGAAGTAAATATATTAACGCTGCCAAATAACTTAGAACCAATTGTCCAAAGAACATTTAATTTAACGGCTGCCAAAGGTTCTGCCATTACTTTGCCTAATGGTGAAGTTGTTGCTAAAGCTTTCCGTGGCATATCTACTAAACAGTCAGAATTAATTTCTAGTCAGATTCGTATTGGTATTACAGAAGGAGAATCCATACCAAAGATCGCAAAAAGATTAAGAGGCCGTTTGCAATTTGGTCGTAATCAAACGATGACGGCAAAAGCACAAAGATTAGCTGCTGGCGATGGAATGAAATTAGCTAACAATCAAGTGATGACTATTGTTAGAACTTCTGTTAACCAAGTACAAAATGCTGTGAGTCAGTCAACTTATGCAGCTAATCAAGATGTAACCCAAAAGTATGAATATGTTGCAACTTTAGACGCAAGAACAAGCACAATTTGTGGCAGTTTAGATGGACAAAGATTTAATTATAACGAAGGACCATTACCACCTCAGCATTTTAATTGCAGGTCTACCACTGTACCAATAATTGATGATGAAGATTTAAGACGAAAGTTTCCTAATACTAGACCAAGTGCAACTGGTAGAGTTCCTCAAGATACCAATTACGCAACGTGGTTAAAAGATAATCCCTCTATTCAAGAAAAAACATTAGGAAGTAAAAAGAAATTTTTTAATTATTTAATTAATAAGAAAAGAAAAAGTCCTAAACAAGCTCTGCGATTAATTATAAAAGAAGATGGAACCGAACTTACTTTAAAAAATCTAATTGAAAAATACCCTAAAGCGTAAAACAAGTTATTATTGAAATAGTTACGTTGAAAATTATGCCAGGCTATCATGGTTCAATGAAACCAAAAAAGAAAAAAAAGAAAGGTAAAAAATAATGTATGTATTTAAAAAAGAAGGAGAAGAGACAACTCCTGTAACAGATTTTTCTAAGATGTCTAAAGGTCAGCTAGAACAACATGGCAGAACTCTTGGCATTGAGCTTGATAAAAGGTTAAGCAAGTCAAAATTAATTGAACAATTAGAGGAAATTTCAAAATGAAAAAAGGATCTAGAGTTAGCTGGATGTATGGCGGCAAAAGAACTTATGGCAAAGTTACAGGAAGTGGAGGAACAAGGGCATCAATAAAAGGTCCATCAGGAGGTACTGTTACAAGAGTTGGAACTAAAGAAGACCCTGTAATAAAGATTGTATCTGAATCAACTGGTAATGCTGTGTTAAAAAAAAGATCAGAACTTAAGGCAGCACCTAAAAAGAAAAAGTAATGGCTATTACTAGAGGAGGCCATACATTTGACGGTGTTGATAAACCCATAAGAACCCCAGGCCATTCAAGTGGTAAATCTCATGCGGTTGTAATAAAACAAGGTGATGGTTATAGGATTATAAGATTTGGGATGCAAGGTGCAAGAACAAAACCACCAAGGAAAGGCGAATCGGATGCAGATAAAGCAAAACGCAAAAGTTTTAAGGCACGTCATGCAAAAAACATTGCAAAGGGAAAAACAAGTGCGGCATATTGGTCTAATAAAATTAAGTGGTAGGTTTGAGCAGATAGTGTAAAATGGTGATATAACTTAATTAAGGCTACGCTTTATTTTTATGGCAGACGAAAAAGAAACAGTGGCTACGCCACCAGTAAACAATGCAGAACTTGAAGCATTGAAAGAATCAGTAAAAAGGTTAGAGGCTAAAAATTACGAACTGATTGGTAAGTTAAAAAACCAAAAGGAAGAGAAGACAGTTCCTGATGATTATGATGCTCTTTTATCTTTTAAACAAAAGAAAGATCAAGAAGATTTAGAAAAAGAAGGTAAGTACACAGAAGCAACGCAAGCATTAGAACAGCAGTACAGAGATAAATCATCTGCTGACAAACAAAAGATAGAAGATTTAGAAAAACGTAATCGAGAACTGGAATTAATTGCACCAGCTATACAAGCATTATCAGATGTGACGCATGATCCAGAACTTGTCTTAAATAATTTTGTACCAAAAGAACAAATCCAGATAAAGGAAGGCCGTCCAGTTGTGGTTGATGGTTATGAACAATTACCAGTAGCAGAATATGTGAAGGCAAAATTAGAAAAAGAAAAGCCATATTTATTAAAAAAATCACCAGCGATTGGTGGTGGAGCACCCATTTCAAGACCATCTGGAGGTGGTGAAATGTCAGAAGAAATGATCAAGCCATTTTTAAAAAACTCAGAAAATCTTACAGAACAATCAAGAATCTTTAAGGTTTATGGTGTAGATACATGGAAAAAGTTGCGAGATATTGCAAAAACTCGCTAGAATATAGATTAAATTCTGTTACGCAGAATAAATATTTAGGGTTACGCCCACACCGTTTAAATTTATTTTAACAAAACATGGCTGTTTTAAGGAGTGACATCATCATTCCAGAAGTATTTACGCCTTATGTTATAGAGCAAACAACCGCCAGAGATGCGTTTCTCGCAAGCGGTGTGGTAGCACCTATGGCAGAGCTAAATGCAACTGAGGGTGGAGATTTCGTTAATGTGCCTTTCTTTTCCGCAAACTTAAGTGGAGATTTTGAGGTACTTTCAGATTCAAGTTCATTAACACCAGGCAAGATCACCACTGATAAACAGGTGGGCGTTATTTTGCATAGAGGTCGTGCATTTGAATCAAGAGACTTAGCTGCATTAGCAGCAGGGTCAGACCCAATGGCGGCTATCGGTCAGAAGATCGGTGCTTACATTGCAAACCAAAGACAAAAAGATTTACTTTCTTGTCTTGATGGAGTATTTGGTTCTGTTAATACAACAGACTCTAACGCTGCATTTTTTGGACTAACCATTGATGGTGGTTCTGGTGATACACCTACAGGTTTATCTCCTAGACACGTTGCAAAGGCAAAAGCATTATTGGGCGACCAAGGTGACAAGCTTGCAGCCGTTTGTATGCACAGTGCTATTTACTATGATCTCGTCGAGAGAAAAATGGTGGATTATGTATTAGCAACAGATGGTAATGGTGGATCTGCTACAGCATCTGGCGGTACTATTGCCCCTGCTTATGGCGGTGGAAACGATACAGTTCCTACATACTGTGGTCTAAGAGTTATCGTTTCAGATGACGTAACTACTACAGGTTCTGGTGCTTCTAAAGAGTACAGTACATACTTCTTTACTCAAGGAGCAGTAGCAAGTGGAGAGCAAGCTGGGCTAACAACAGAAACAGACAGAGATATTCTGGCTAAATCTGATGCAATGTCTATTGACCTTCATTACTGCTATCATCCTGTGGGAGCAAAATGGGCTGTTACTACAACAAACCCAACACCTGCACAACTACAAACCGTAAGCAACTGGTCGAAAGTTTACGAAACTAAGAACCTAGGAATCGTCAGGTCAACTAACGTTTCAACAATGGATTAATCGAGGTAAATTATTATGCCATCTTTATTTGAAGCTGCTGCTGGCTCTGCTTTAGGAGTTGTAACAGCACAAACAGGTTCTGTGACCCAAGCAACCAGTAAAGCTACTGGTGTGACATTAAATAATGTTGCTGGTGCGATCACAATGAACAATGCTGCATTAGCTGCGGCTGCTGAAGTTACTTTCACAGTTACTAACTCAAAAGTTAGTGCTGGTGACGTAGTTTTAGTGAATCATGGCTCTGTTGGAACAGCCGGCACTTATTTATGCCAAGCTAATACTATTGCTGATGGATCTTTTAAGATTTCTCTCGGTAACGTATCAGGGTCTTCAGCTAGTGAAGCTATCGTCTTGAACTTTATGATTTTCAAGGCAGGTTAATGGGAATGTTTGCTTTTAAGCGAATGAGAGAACAAGAAGCTGCCAAAGCGGTGGCTTCTGTTCAACCCACTAAAAAACGTAAACGCAAGCCAAAAACTAATGGCAGTAACGATACACACAACAGTCGGGAGCAGCATAGCTAATAGCTATATCAGTCTTCAAGAAGCCCAAGATATTATTGATGGCTTAATTGAGGATGATGATGTAACAGCATGGGCTAGTGCTACAACTGACCAAAAAAACCGAGCATTATTTACCTCTACGCAAAGAATTGATAGAGAACGATTTTTAGGTGCAAGAGTAAACGATACACAAGGATTACAATGGCCGAGAACAGGCGTAAGAAAACCTGATACATATATCAATACTTATGCTATTGGTTTTCCTTTTCGTATATCAACTGATTATTACACTGATACCGAGATACCAGATCAGGTAAAAAAAGCAGAAGCAGTATTAGCTGTTTATTTAAATAATAATAAAGATGGATTAGGATTAAGTGGCTTAGAAGATTACAAACGTGTAAAACTTGGTAATCTAGAAGCAGAGCCAAACTTTTATGGTTCTGTCGGTGCTGATCGAGTACCTCCATTATTTGAACGCTATTTTACTGGCTTACGAATTAGTGGACCAGGAAACGTAGCAATCAAAAGGAGCTAACCAATGTATTATTCCAAAGCAAAAATCATCACTAACACAAATACTCATTCGGGGAGGTTTGTAAAAATCGTAGCCTTAGTTGATACTGTTATTAATACATTAACTTCAGATGTTATTACAGGTACAACAACTTCAATAACTTTAAAACACAATGTTTCTTTAGAAGTAGATTGTACTGCTATAAAACTTGATAGCGGTGCTGTTATTGCCTATACAATCTAATGGGTTTAGCATCTTCTTTAAAAAAAGTTAGTAATAAAACACTAATGAAGTTTGGTGGCGATATAACTATAAAGAGAACCACTCAAAGTGCTTACAATGTTACAGATGGCACTGTTGTTAAGGCACAGACTTCTGTAACTATAAAAGGTTTTTTAGAAGGTGTTACAAGTCGTGAGGTAAATGATTTAGTTTCTCAAAATGATAAAAAAGTAATGGTATCAGCAGGTGCTATAACATTTACCCCTACCACTAAAGATAAAGTTATTATCAGTTCTATAGAATATAAAATCATTCAAATAGATAAAGAGGAACAAAATAATATAGATATACTTTATGTAATTTATTTGAGGGCATAATGGCTAGAGAAATAAATTTATCAAGCATAGGTAAACACTTTGAAGATAAAGTGATTCGTACTGTTAAGAAAGCCACTTTCAAAGCAGAAGTTGACATGAAATTTTTTACTCCAGTTGATACTGGTAATTTAAGAGAATCATTCGACAGAGAGACAAAAGATTTTATTGGAATAGTTTTTACAAATGTAGAATATGCTGAACCAGTTGCTTATGGAACAAATCTCCCTCCAAGTTGGGGTGGTCAATACAGGACAACAAAGCAAACTATAAAAGGATACCCAGAGATGATTGCAAAACAACTAGAACAATATATAGTTGATGAGTTTAGGAAGGCATAATGGCAGCAATAGATTTAAACACAGTTCGTCAAACAATAGAAGAGAGGCTTATTACAGAATTAGATGACACCCCACCTATTTCTGTTGTGTTAAACAATATGCCTTTTGATGCTAGTTCTAAAGATACATTTGTTCAGTGCCTTACAAGTTTTGGTTCTGGAAGTTATCTGACTATGGGAGGCACAACAAATTCTACAAATAGTGTTGTTGGGTTGATTGTCTTAAATATATTTACTGAAGAAGGTTTAGGCAGTGGGGCAAATTTTGTAATTGGCAAAAGACTTAGAGACTTATACAATAGAAATACAGTTTCTAATGTGATCTTTGATTCTCCGATAGGACCAGAAGTTTTAACGCCAAGTCCTGAAGGAAAATTCCAAACACAACTAAGGATTACATTTGAAATATATGAGGATCTTTGATTATGCCAAAACTTGAAATTACAGAAGAAATGCTTGACGTTATAGAAAAAGTAAAAGGAAGAAGAGAGGCAAACTACTGGGATCCAGAATGTAGAAAATATTATGAGGCACAACAAAATTCAAAAAAAGATGTGAAAAAGTCAGAAAAAGGTTAATATAAAATAAATACTTTCTTTTTGTTATGGCTGTAAAAGGTGATGTTGGAAAAATTATGTTCCATAATGCTGCTGGTACTGAGGCAGATGTAAGTGATTTAAGATCATGGTCTTTATCTATAACAAAAGACTTAATAGAAACCACAAAAATGGGCGACACCTTTAAAAGTAATGTAGGCGGTCTTATTTCTGGTACAGGTTCTGCAACTTTACTTTATAATCCTTCAGGCAACTCAGATTATCAGTCATTTATTGATGATGTTTTAACAACAGGTGATGCAGGTGATGCTTTGATAGAATTATTTCCTGATTCTGCAACTTCAGCTAAAAAAATCAGTTCAAGCATAATTATAGATAGTGCTGATTATTCAGCAACTCTTGGTGAAATAGAAGAAATTGCCATTACATTTACAACAACAGGTACTATAACTTCAGCTATATAGTATATTTTAAATAACAACCCCAATTTAATATGGCGACAAAAAGAACCGTAGACCTCATTACTGAAGCTTTTAGTGATGTAATGAATAACAGAAGAAAGTTTGAATTAAAAAAACCAAACGGAGAATTATTAAAAGAAATATTTTTTCCACCTTTAACTAGGTATGACAGAATACAAGCACAAGCTGCGGCTGGTTCTGATGAAGCATTAGCTGTCTCGACACGACTACTTTGCCAACTTGCACAAAACGAAGATGGGACAAGAGCATTTGCCTCTGCTGATGCCGAAAACCTAAAAAGATTTTTACCTGAAACAGTTTTAAATGATCTTGAATTATTTATGATGGATATTCAAGTTGATATTAATACAGCAAAAAACGAATAAAGCGAGATAACTGGTTAAATTTTGAGTTTTTTCTCGCAACAGAACTGGGTAAGACATTACAAGAATTAAGAAAAACAATTACAGAGGAAGAATTAATATATTGGGTTGCCTACTATGAAGTAAAAAATGAAAGAGAAAAACAAGAAATAAATCGTCAAAAGAACAAAACAAGGTAAGATATAATAAAGGTTATTTGTATTTGTGGCACAATCAACAGTAAAACTAATAGTTGATGCACAGAGTGCAATAAGACCTTTACAGCGAACGAATGACGCTACGAAAGCTTTAAGCAGTAGTACAGATAAATTAAAAGGTAGATTAAATAAAAGTAATAGGTCTTTAAGAAATACAGGCAGAGCAGCAAAAAGTTCAGCAGGGGGTGTAAGAACATTAACAGGAGCTTTAGGACCATTATTAAAAGCATTAGCATTAATTGGTGCGGCAAGATTTGTATTTGTACAGAGTGCTGAATTAGAAACTCAAAGAAAAAGCTTAGAAGTTCTTACTGGTTCATTATCAAAAACAAATTCTATAATTCAAGAATTACAAGCATTTGGTGCTGTTACACCATTTACAAGTAGTGAATTAATAGAACAGACAAAAAGGTTAAAAGCATTTGGTTTTGAAACCAGTGAGTTAGTTGATACCACAAAACGATTGTCTGATGTAGCTGGTGCTACTGGTGCTGACCTTACAGGGATTGCTACAGCCTTTGGACAGATAAGAGCAAAAGGCAAATTACAACAAGAAGAAAATTTACAGCTATTAGAAAGAGGAGTAGATATTACAACCGAATTAAAAAATATAACAGGAAAACAAGGAGAAGAATTTGAATCAATGATGAGAAAAGGACAGATAGGTGCTGATCTTGTTAACCAAGCATTAATAAATCTTACGAATGAAGGTGGTGCTTTCTTTGGTGGTGCTACGGCACAAGCTGAAACTTTAAACGGAAAACTTTCTACATTAGTTGATTCTATTCAGAGTCTTGCAAGAACTATTGGAGAAGTTTTAGGTCCAGCAATCAAATTTGTTTTAGACCAAGCAACTAAAGCGGTACAGGCAATAGACAATGTGTTTAAAAGATTTCAAAATATAGGTAAGATAGGTTTTGGTAATGTTTTAGATGCTGAAAATAAAGCACGAACTGATGCAGAAAGACTTACAAAATTAAAATTTGGGGATGATGTAAACCTTGGGTTGTTTGGTAATAAAGAAGCAAAAAAATTTTTAGAAGATCGAACAAAAGAACTTATAAAACAAAATGTAGAAACAGAAGCATTAAGACAAAAAGATTTTGAGCATAATGAAGAAAAAAAATCAGCAGCAGTTATACAAGCACAAAAAGCAGCAGAAACAAAAAAAATAGTAGAAGGTACTACTACTGCTGCAAAGGCTTTAAATGATGAAACAAAAGATATTGCAAATTCTTTTGCCGAGATAGGTGATACTATAGGAAGTCAAATATCAGATGCTTTGGTTGGTGCAATAAACGGTACAAAGTCATTAGGTGAAGCAGCTAAAAATATTATTAACGATTTAGCAAATTCATTATTAAGACTTGGTATTAACACTCTTTTAAAAAGCACAGGTTTTGGTATTTTTTCTAATTTACCTGGATTTGCAAATGGTGGCAGACCTCCTGTTGGTAGACCCTCGATTGTAGGAGAACGTGGCCCAGAATTGTTTACGCCTTCTGTTTCTGGGACAATTACACCAAACCATGCACTTGGAGGATCAACAAACGTAGTAGTAAATGTAGATGCTTCTGGTTCTTCTGTTGAAGGTGATGAAGATAGAGGTAGAGAACTTGGCCGTCTTATATCTGTAGCAGTACAATCTGAATTAGTAACACAAAAGAGACCTGGAGGTTTACTTGCATAATGGCTACTTTTCCTTCAATAACTCCTACTTACGGAGTACAAAAAAGATCCGCACCAAATACTAGAACTGTTCGTTTTGCTGATGGCTATGAACACCGCATAATTTTTGGCCTCGCAGAAAATCAAAACCCTAAAATTTATAATCTTACTTTTGAAGTATCAGAAACAGATGCAGATACTATAGAAACATTTTTAGATGCAAGAGCAAATGATAGTGCCAGCTTTACATTTACTCCTCCAGGAGAATCTAGTGCTTCACAATATGTATGCGAAGCGTGGAATAAATCTATACCTTATGTAAATAGAGCAAGAGTACAAGCCACATTTAGGGAGGTATTTGAACCATGACTGTTGCTAGTCCTTGGACAGCAGGTGCATCAAAAAATGCTGGTAATATTGTATGCCCTACAAATGGTGTAGCTGGTATGTTTTTTCGTGTTACTACACCAGGTACTACTGGTAGTAGTGAACCATCATGGACAAACATCATTGGTGAAAGTGTTTATGACAATAATATTGTTTACGAGGCTTTTAGTAGTATTTTTGATGATCTATCTAAAATAAATCCCACTTCTGTTATTGAATTATTTACCCTTACTTTAAAAACAGCTTTACATGGTGCTAACACAGTATATAGATTTCATTCTGGCACGAATCAAGTAAATCAAAATATAGTTTGGGCTGGTAATTCTTATACAAGGTTTCCAATAGTAGCTGAAGGTTTTGCTTTCCAAAGAGGTCAATTACCAAGACCTAAATTAATTGTAAGTAATGCATTAGGAACAATATCTGCCATTCTTCAGTCAGTAAATACTACAACTGCTGGTAATGATCTTACAGGTGCTACTGTCACAAGAATAAGAACATTGGCACGTTTTATTGATAACGGTAATTTTACAGGTAACAACCCTTTCGGTACTCCTGATCCTAATGCAGAGTTTCCAAGAGAAATCTATTCAGTAGATCGTAAGTCAGCAGAAAATAGAGAGGTTGTTGAATTTGAACTAGCAGCAGTATTTGATTTAGCTGGAATCAGAGTACCTAAACGTCAATGCACTAGAGATTTATTCCCTGCTATTGGTACGTTTGTTCAATGAGTTGGCAGGATGATGCATTGGTTCATGCGAAAGACCAAGATCCAAAGGAATCAGTGGGTTTATTATTAAACGTAAGAGGTAAAGAAAGATATTATCCATGCCAGAATCTAGCAATTACATCACATCAACATTTTATTTTAAACCCAGAAGATTATGTAAAGGCAGATAAATTAGGAGAGATAACTGCTGTAGTTCATAGTCACCCAACTTCAAATCCAGAACCTAGTCAAGCAGATAAAGTAAGTTGTGAACAAAGTAAATTACCTTGGCATATTGTTAATCCAAAAACAGAACAATGGGCTTATGTCGAACCAACAGGATACGAAGCACCATTATTGGGTCGTGAATGGGTTTGGGGTGTTACAGATTGCTGGAGTTTAGTCGTTGATTACTATAAACAAGAAAAGCAGATTATTTTAAAAGACTACGAAAGAACGATGACAGCAGATGAGTTTTTATTCGATCCATTGTTTGAAAGTTATGCTACACGAACAGGGTTTAGAGAATTAAGACCGAATGAAAGGTTAGAAGAGGGGGATGTATTGTTGATGTCTATTATGTATCCAACTTTAAATCATGTGGCGATTTTCTTAGGAGATATGGTTTTACACCATTTAGCAGATAGACTATCTTGTAGAGAGCCTTACTCTGAATGGTTGTTAAAATGTACTGGTAAGAGGTATCGCTATGCTCAAGAAAGTTAAACCTTATGGTGAACTAGCTGACTTTGTAGGTCATAAAGAATTTGATGCTGTAATAAATTCTACTGCTGATGCCGTTAAATTTTTAGTAAGTAACTTTCCACAGTTAGAAGGTCATATGAACGATAGACATTATCAAGTTATTGTTAATGATTACGATATTGGAGAAGATGAATTACATAATCCTATAGGCAGTGAAGGTGTAAGTATTGTACCTGTAATAAGTGGTGCTGGAGGTAGAGGATTAGGTAAAATTTTATTAGGTGCAGCTTTGATTGGAGGGGCTTTTTTATTTAACCCTGCTTTATCTTTTTCTTTTAGTAAAGGTGTTACTGGTTTTGGTGCATTAACAGGTGTATCAGGAGCAATTACAAAAGGTGCGATATATCTTGGTGCTTCTTTAGTTTTGCAAGGTGTATCAGATATGTTGTTTCCTTTACCTCAACAAAAAGATTTTAGCAATGAAGAAGATCCACGAATATCATTTAGTTTTTCAGGGGTGCAAAATACTGACAGGGCTGGAACCAGCATACCTTTATGTTACGGAGAAATCACAACTGGATCTGTAGTCATATCAGCAGGTATTGACACACAACAAGTCGTGGCAGGTGAAGCATAATGGGTAAAATTATAAGAGGTTCTAAAGGGCCACCAGCACCTAGAGAACCAGTAAGAGCCGAAGATACTCTTAACAGTAAAGAGTTTGCAACGATCCAAGATCTATTATCTGAAGGTGAGATCGAAGGTTTTGCAACACCATCTAAAAAAAGTATTGCTCGTAATAATGCAAATTATAATAATGCTTGTTTAGCTGATATTTTTTTAAACAATACTGCTGTTTTAAATGTCAGTCCAGACGACACTAACTTTACAACAAAATTAAGTAGCTTAACTGACTCAGATTTTAGTTTTGAAGATGTTACTTTTATTCCTAAATTTGGAGAAAGTAATCAAAAAGCAGTAGCAAATTTAGAAAATGCAAATCTACAAAAAACATCTAATACTGTATTAACAAACTCTGCTGTTGTTACTACATCATCATTTGTAGATAGCCCTGATCTTGCTACAGAACAACACGCAGCAGAAGTAACAATACAATTTTTAGCATTACAGAAATTTGAAACTAATGGAGACGTTTTAGGAACAGAAGTTAATTATCAAATACAACTACAAACAAACAATGGAAGTTTTACCACAATAGTAGATGAAACAATTACTGGTAGAAGTAAAGATTCATATTCAAGAGAACATACAATTAATTTACCTAATGATACTTTTGGTAATGCAAATTATACACAGGCAAAAATCAGAGTAAAAAGAATTACTGCTGATAGTGATCCAGATGTAATTCAAGACACCTTTGGAGTTTCAAGAATAGAAGAGGTTGTATATACTCCACAGGAATATAAAAATTGTGCATATTCAACGTTAAGAGTTAGTTCTGAGCAATTTAGTTCTGTACCACAAAGAGCATTTCGTATTCGTGGAATTAAAGTAAAAATTCCGGGTGCAGGTGCAAATAGTTCTGGAACCCCAACGGTAGATATAAATACAGGCAGAATACAATATCCCGACAACTATATATTTAATGGAACGATGGGTGCTGCTGTTTGGTGTACTTGCCCTGCAATGATATTGCTAGACGTTTTAACAAACCAAAGATATGGATTAGGTGTTCACATATCACCAGATCAATCTACCGATGCAAAGACATATGAAAGTATTGATTTGTTTAGTTATGTACAGGCATCTAGATACGCTAATGAAGAGGTAACATTAGATGATGGAACGAAAGAAGCTAGGTTTGCTTGCAATGCTTCTATTCAAGGAACAGTAGAAGCATATACCTTAATAAATGAATTAGCTGGTGTTATGAGAGGTTTTCCGATATGGCAAACTGGTTCAATAACACTTACTCAAGACAGGCCGACAGATTCTAGTTATTTATTTAGTTTGTCTAATGTAGGTGAAGGTGGGTTTTCATATTCTGGTAGCAGCTTAAAACAAAGACATTCTGTAGTTTCTGTAAGTTATTTCAACATGGATAGCAGAGAAATAGATTATGAAATTTTTGAGGATACTGCTGCTATAGCAAAGCTAGGAATTATTAAAAAGACAGTAAAAGGTTTTGGCTGCACATCAAGAACACAAGCTATTAGATTAGCAAAGGCAATACTCTTCAGTGAGCAACAAGAATCTGAAATTGTTAGCTTTACAACTTCGATAGATGCTGGTGCAATAGTAAGACCTGGAAGTGTGATTTCTATAAACGATCCAGTGCGTAGTGTTGAAAGAAGGTCAGGGAGGGTAAAAAGTGCAACGACTACTGTCATTACTGCTGATAGTAGTCAAGACTTATCTACTTTGCAAGGTACAAATCAAACTTTGAGTGTGATGTTACCTGATGGGAAAGTAGAAACAAAAACACTTGCTGCTGGTAATAGTATTACAAATAATGTTATTACTTTAAGCTCTGCACTATCACAAGTTCCAAGTGCAAATGCAATATGGATGTTGTCTAGTTCTGGAACTGGTGGTGTCGAACCTCAAACATTTAGAGTTATATCTGTAGAAGAACAAGATGGTGTAAATTATGCAATCACAGCATTAACTTATATTGCTGGTAAATATGCAAATATCGAACAAGATGAACCCTTACCTGTAAGAAATTTATCTTTGTTAAATCAGCCTAAATCCCCACCATCAGGTTTAGTTGCAGAAGAAAGAATTATTGTAAAAAACAAACTTGCAATAGTAAAAATAATTTTATCTTGGGTAGCAGTAACAGGTGTAAGTCAATACCAAGTCCAATACAGATTTAATAATGCAAACTGGGTAGTACAGGATGTATTTAGACCTGACTTTGAGTTAGAAGGTACTGAAGCTGGAACGTATGAATTTAGAGTATTTTCATATAATGCTGCTTTAAAAATTTCACTCACGTCAACAGACTTGACATTTGATGCTGCCGGTAAAAATGCACCTCCAGCAGATGTACAAAATCTACAAATGGAACCTGTAGATGTTAAAAATGTAAGATTAAAATGGGATCAATCAGTTGATCCAGACGTTTTACATGGTGGAAGAGTTTATGTAAGACATAGTTCTGTGACTGACGGCACTGGTACGTTTAATAATGCGATTGATCTTGTAAATGCTCTAGCTGGTAATAGTACAGAACAAATCGTACCCGCATTAGAAGGAGAATATATTCTTCGTTTTCAAGACGACCAAGGTAATTTTAGTACTGGATCAGCAAGTGTTCTTGTAGATTTACCAGATGTTCTAGATACACAAATCATTTTAGATAGTGGATCAAGACAGGATTTGTTATCTTATAGCGGTAGAAAAATAAATACTGAGGTTGATAGTACTAATTTAAGAATTATACAAGCCACTGGAGTAACTGATGGTGTGTATATTTTCCAAGACGGTAGTGCTATGGGTGCTACTTTTGATTTAGGTAGAGTTTATTCTTTAGATCTTAAAAGATTTATTAAGTCTGTTGGAGTTCAAGTACAATTACCCCCTCGACAATATCAAAACGCTTATTTAAACAATACAACAAGCACACAAACCGTAGCTGGTAGATCAATACCAGCTTTGACAATTGAAATTTATGTTGGTAGTGGACATAATTTAAGTGTAGGAGATCCTGTACAGCTTTCTATTAGTACTAATAATCCTTTAAATGGTATTTATACTGTTTCTGGAGTAGTTGATGCAAACTTTTTTCGAGTATCATTACCTTCTGTACAAAGTGGTGCTCCAACATTTTATTACGGTTCTGGACTTTTTCAGAAACAGACTTTTTTAGATCAACTTATACCAACAGGATCTTTTTGGGATGATTATGCAACTGATGGAAATTTTGATGGTACTTCAGCAGATACAGTAAATTGTAAAATGTTAGTAGCTTCAATAGATATAGACCCTGTTTATAGTTCTTTAAATTATACCAATGGAACAAGTTTTACTTACGTTCAAGATGACGGTAGCGAAGATGGTACTACGACTGGAACTGTAATAACTGCCACTGCAACAGGCCATGGTCTTGCAGTTGGGGACAATATTAGAGCAAGTTTTGGTAGTTCAAATAATGCAAATACTTTTTACACAATTAAAACAGTGCCAAATGCAAATAAATTTACTATAACTTCTCTCGTAAGTCAGGCTCTTACTAATAATTCAAATACATTTTTAAAATTCACAAAATTTGTCGGACTATCTAATGGTACTTTTAAGGGTAGAGCTTTTGCTTTTAAACTAGAATTAACAACTGGTAAACCTTTAGTTGAAAATATTAATATACAACAAGCAGGTATTGTAGCTTCGTTTACTGCAAGAACAGAAAATTCTTATCTAACAGGTAATGCAAGTAATCCAGTATCAATGGCTGCCCAACAGTCAGGCACATCACAAAAAAATATTACTTTTGCTAGACCATTTTTTACAGGTACATCAAGTCTTGGTGGTGCTAATGCCTTTAAACCAAATGTAGGTGTTACAGTTCAAAACTTATTATCAGGTGAATACGTTACATTATCTAGTATAAGTGGAACTGGATTTACTATATTAATAAGAGACTCAGGTAATTCACCTGTTGATAGAAGTTTTACATTTACGGCTGTCGGTTATGGTAAAGGAGTGTAATATGGAGGAAAAGATTTTTTAAATGTCTCAGGTATCAGACTACGATATTGCTAATGCTTCGGGTGCTGCGGTTCGTTCCGACATAAACTTAGTTTTTGATGCGATAAAAACTTTAAATAGTGGCAGTGGAGATCCTACTGGTGCTGTTGCATTTATGTTATATGGTGATACTTCAGATAATATTTTAAAAGTAAGAAACTCTGCAAACTCTTCTTTCACTGAAATTGGTAGTATTAACGAGGCAAATTTAGGTTTATTACCTATAAATGGTAATACTGCTATGACAGGTGGATTGCAGTTAAGAACAACAGGTTCTGCAACTGATTTACCTGTGAAATTTAGTAGTGATACTGATACTGGATTTGGTAGGTTTGCTTCAAATACACTTAATTTTGTATGTGGTGGCACTGAAAAATTAACTCTTACTGCAACTACCTTAGAATTAGGTGATAATGTAGACCTTAAATTAAAAAATGGTTCAGTTGCCATTAAGTTTGAATATGAAGGTAGTGGTAATTTAAATTTTGCTCTCCCAGTGGCAGATGGGGCTAATGGAAGTGTTTTACAAACAAATGGCTCTGGAACGTTATCTTTTGTAGCAATACAAGGTGTACCGACTGGAACTATATTTTGTTTTGCTGTTGCCTCTGTACCGACAGGTTATTTAGAATGTAATGGTCAATCTACAACTGGTTTTACTGCTTTGGCTGCTCTTGTAGGTGCTACTGTACCTGATCTTAGAGGTGAATTTGTTAGGGGTTGGGCTAGTAATACGACTGATTCAACAAGAGATCAAGGTCGACAAATTGGACAAGGTCAATCAGATGATATAACAAGCCATACGCATACTGCCAGTGGTACGGCTAGTGATCATAGACACACTTATGCTTTTGGACAAGGTAGTGACGCTGCTATAGGAGCTAATTTTGGTGGATCAGGAATTGCAAGTGTTAACTCAAGTGGAGGTCAAATAGCAGAATTAGAACAATCTGGTAGCCCTGATGGTCAACATTTTAAAGGTTTTACTGCACAGACTGGAGGAACAACAAACTCAGGAGGAACTGTACCGTTAACTGTTACTAACTCACCTACTGGAGGCACTGAAACTAGACCTCGTAACGTAGCATTAATGTACATAATAAAAACTTAATTATGGCAATCGAACCTGGTATATACAACTTCACGCTCCAACGAAGATCGGATCATACGATTCCGCTTATTTTTAAGGATTCTAATAATGCTGCAATAAATTTAACTGGATTTACAGTAGCAGCACAGGTTTGGGAGCAAACACGCACCACAAAATATGCTGATTTTGCTGTTACCTATACCGATAGGACTGCTGGATCTGTCAGCATTACTCTTACAGATACTCAAACTGCTACGTTTACTCCTGATATTTTAAGATATGACGTTTTAATAATTGATGCAGGTGGGTCTAAAGAATATTATTTAGAAGGTACAATATATATGAGTGAGGGCTATACAACAACATGACTTCAGTAAACATTACAACTGAAAGAAACACTGTCACTGTTAATGGTGATACTAATGTTGTTACAGTTGCAACGCAAGGTCCACAAGGTCCACAGTTTAGTAGCACAAATTCTTTATTGGTAGACAACAATAAAGTAAACAACTCTGTAGTGTATTTTGACCAAAGTAGTGGTACATTTAAAGCAGATCAAACTCGCACCGTTGAAAATCTCGTAGACGGAGGAAACTTTTAAATGGCAAACACCCTAAGAATTAAAAGATCTACTGGATCGTCAGCACCTACTTCATTAGCTAACGCAGAACAAGCGTTTACAGAAGGAACTGAAACCCTGTTTATTGGTAAAGGAACGGGTGGTGCTGGAGGTTCAGCTACAAGTGTTATAAAAATTGGTGGTAAAGGTGCATTTTTTGATAAAGATACCGTAAGAAGTGCAAATGCAGTTTTATCTGGTCCTACTACTGGAAGTGACGCTGCTCCTACATTTAGAGCATTAGTAGCTGCTGATATTCCAACGATTGCACATACAAAAATATCTGACTTTGATACAGGAGTTAGAACAAATACTTTAAACCAAATGGCTGCTCCTACTGGTGCAGTTTCATTAAACTCCCAGAAGATAACAGGATTAGCAGATCCTACTGCTGATGCTGATGCTGCAAATAAAGGTTATGTGGATGGAGTCGCACAGGGATTAGATGTCAAAGATTCTGTGGTCGCCACAACTACTGCGAATGGTACACTATCTTCTGCGTTTGCTAATGGTCAATCTATAGATGGTGTTACTTTACAAACTGGTGATCGAATATTAATTAAGAACCAAAGTACAGCATCACAGAATGGTATTTATAATGTTCAAGCATCTGGAGCACCATCAAGAGCTACAGATATGGCTACAGGAGCTAATGCTGCTGGTGCTTTCGTCTTTGTAGAACAGGGAACAGTAAACGCAGAAAACGGATTTACCTGTACTTCTGATACTGGATCTGCTGTTGTTGGAACGAATAACCTAACATTTGCACAGTTCTCTGGTGCTGGTCAGATAATAGCTGGTGATGGTCTTGATAAATCTGGTAATACTTTATCTGTTGATCTGAAAGCTAATGGTGGTCTTGTAATTGAATCTACAGAAATTGCTGTAAAATTAGACGCTAGTTCAATCACTGGAACGCTTGCTATAGGAGATGGTGGAACAGGAGCTACAACAGCCACAGCAGCCCTTACAGCACTTGGTTTATCTAACTATGCAAAGACATTGATAGATGATGCGGATGCTGCTGCTGCCCGTACAACACTAGGATTAGGCAGTATTGCTACACAAGCTGCCAACTCTGTTGCAATAACAGGTGGTTCGATCACAAACCTAACAACATTTGATGGTATAACCGTTGACGGTGGTAGCTACTAATCTTAAGGAGGTTATAGCTCATGGCTAACGTAATAAAACATAAAAGAGGTTCTGGTAGCGATCCAGCAGCTAGTGATCTTGTTGTCGGTGAAGTAGCGATAAGAACTGATGTTGGTAAGTTATTTACCAAGATGGATAATGGATCTGTTTCTGAAATAGCTGGTGGTGGTAGCGATATTATTATCAATACACTTAGTTCATCTTCTGCAACTGGTGGAGGTAGTGCAACATTTAATGGATCGGCATATAGATTTACATTAAGCCAACCTCCTTCTGTATCAGCACAACAATTATTGGTAAGTATTAATGGTGTCATCCAAAAGCCAGTAGCAGGAACAGGTCAGCCAAGTGAAGGTTTCAGTGTTAGTGGTAATGATATTATCCTGGGTGACGCTCCAGCAACAGGAGCAGACTTTTTTATTCTTACATTTAAGAGTCTTGGAGTAAGTGAACCAGCAGACAATAGCGTTACGAGTGCCAAGATAGTAGATGGGGCGATTGTAAATGCTGATATAAACGCAAGTGCAAATATAACAGGCACAAAAATTTCTCCTAACTTTGGATCGCAAAATATATTAACTACAGGAAAATTAGGTGTAGGAACCACAAGTTTAAACAGTGTATTTCCTGTTACTATTCAAGCTCAATATCCAGGAATACAGTTTTTAGATGCACAGGGAACTGATAGTTTTGGAATAAATGCAGATGGTGGTGTTTTAAAATTACAAGTTGGCGTAGGAGGATCTGGGCCTACACAGATATTGCAAATAGCAACTGCTTCAACAACAATAACAAATAATTTAAACGTTAGTGCTGGTATTGACGTAACAGGAAATATCACTGCAACAGGAAGCCTATCTATTACAAGTGCTGCACCAGAAATATTTTTAACTGATTCTAATGCTAATTCAGACTTCAGTATTGTTGTTAATACTGGTCAATTTAGAATAAGGGATGAAACAAATAGTGCAAATAGACTTGCTGTTAACAGTGATGGTCACGTTGATATATATGAAAATTTAGAAGTTGGTGGAAATATAGAAATTAATAATGCACCACCTTGGAGTGTAGCTGGTGGTAATTACGCAAATATTTCTCTATCAGGCAACGATGGCTCTTCATCTGGTTTTATTTATATGGGTAGTGGTGCTGCTACTACTAATGCTGATTTTGATTTAGGTCGAATTAATTTTTTAAATAATACAACAATTACGGCTCAAATTACAGGTACTACACACACAAGTGCTAATGATGATGGAAGACTTGTTTTTTATACAAAAGAAACTGGTCAGACTATGGCAGAACGCCTCCGTATTACGTCTACTGAAGCTACTTTTAGTCAAAATATATTACTTGAGGGAGGTAGTGCACACGCATATCCACATATTAGATTACATTCAAGTGCTGCTAATGTAAGAAAATGGACTATCTATAATGGTCAAAGTTGGAATCCTGATGCACTATTAATTTATGATACAGATGCGGATTCTACAGCACTAACAATAGAAACTAATAAATTAGGTGTTAATAAAGGAGCAAGCAGTTTAACGGAGACTTTAGAAGTTGGTGGTAATGCCTCTATCACAGGAAACTTAAAAATAGCGACTTCTGGTAACGGTATTGACTTTAGTGCTGTATCTGATGGATCTAGATCCGTTTCTAGTAATTTATTAGAGGACTATGAAGAAGGCACTTTTATACCAACTTTAGGTTGGGGTTTAACCCCTACTACAGCAACAGGTCGTTATACAAAAGTAGGGCGTTTGGTAACTTACACACTTCAGTTAATCTGGCCGACAAACACTAATGGTAACTATGTTTTGATGGGCAGTTTACCGTTTAGCGGAATGGCTGGTGGTAATGCTGGTGGTGGTTTTATTAGATATACAAATTACAGCGGTGGAAGTGACCTTTCATTTCATCAAAATTCTAATAACACTATTACTATCTATAACGACAGTGGAACTACTATTACGAACCAAACACTTTCTGGTAAGAGAATTGATTTAGTTGGTTTTTACTATGTTGCCTAATAGACCGCAGCTACGTCTTAAAACTAAGCACCATAAACCTGTTAAGTCTGGAGGACTTTCCTAAATGGCATTATCTGAATCAATCGAATACGACAAAATAGAGGTCGTGGGCATCTATAAAGCGGTGCAGGTAAGAAAAGCGACAGTCATCAAAAAAGATGGTGTAGAACTTGCAAGATCTTTTGAAAGATATGTATTGCAAGCTGGTACGTTAGATGCTTCAGATAATTTAGTAGATACAGATTTATCAAGCGAACCAGCAGAAGTTTCAGTAATTTGTAATGCTGTATGGACTACTGATGTAAAAGCTGCGTGGAAAGCTAAACTAATAGCAGATAAGGTTGTATAAAAATGGCACTTACACAAGTCAGTACAGGTGGAGTAAAAGACGGCACTATATTAAATGCTGACTTAAATGCTAGTGCAGCAATAGCTGGAACGAAAATTTCTCCCTCATTTGGTAGCCAAAATATAAGTACTACAGGTACTACAAGTATTGGTGGAGCTACAAGTGTCGGTACTAAATTACATATTGAAAATGCCAGTGGTGATGCACATATTAGGTTACGAGGCAGTGCTAACTACGGTATTTTATTTACAAGACATTCTGATGCTGCGTTAACAGGATATGTAGGTAGTGGTAATGCTGTTAATTTAGGAACCTCAAATGTAGCTCTATCTGCACCTTTATCTGGCGGTGATATTATTTTCCAGACAAATGGAACTGCTGCTACTGATGAGAAGATGCGGATTCAAGATGATGGGAAAATTGGAGTAAATACCACCGCACCTTCAGAGTTGTTTACGATAAATGGAGCAGACCAATCAGCATTAATACGAACTTCAAATGCAGTTGGTACGGCTAAATTAAAATTTGAAGCAGACGGTACAAATTACGCTGGTATTGGGTTAGAAAATACAACTCTTGTTTTAAGATGCGGTAATAGTTCAAGTCCAAGTAGCCGTTTAAGACTAGGTGCGGATGGTGTTATAGTCTCTAGTGGTAATATGAGAGTTAATATAAGCACTGCTGTAGATGGAATATTAGGACAAGCATATAGTGGTTATTTTGGTCTAAAACACGCAGATCAAACTTTAAGTTCTGAGTACATGATCATTAGTAATGATACCGATACTTTTATTAGTTGTTCTGCTGGTTCTTCGGTAAGAATAAGACCAAGTGCCAATAACTCCTCACATGAATTACTTGTAACAACAAACATTACCTTAGCTAAAGGAGCTTTTGGTGCTGGTACAACAGCTATTGATCCTGATTCATATACTGATTATTCGGGTGGTTTTGGAAGTGTTGCTGATGGAAGTGGTTGGGGAGGAAGAGGATTGTGGATTCAAGCTGGCGGTATAGGTCGTGCTGCTGCAATAGCACATAACGGAGCTAATTTATATTTTGGAATACAAAATGGTAGTAATCAAAATACTATGGGTACTTATATGATGATTGAACCGACAGGTGATATAACTTTGGAAAAAGACTTAAGGTTTATTAGTAAAAGAATAAAAAGGGAAGGTTTTCAATATGGATATTTAGAAGGCGGTCAGAATAATATTGGTGCTAGCGATCAATATACAAATCCTATTTTTTCAATTGGTTCAGCCCATAGACCTACTGCTACTGCTTTAGTTGATATGTATGGAATTGGTTTTAGCCATGGTAATGCTTCCTTTACACCTACTGGTGCTGGGTGGGGGTTGTATGCGTGTGCTGATGGAGATACAAGAATATATTTGGATGCTTCAAATGCAAGAGTATATTTAGATTCAACCCTTGATAGCAATAATACAGATGCTATGTATTTAGCACCGACCACTGGTAATTATGGGTCAATTCAAATAAATGGAGGTACAACTGGAGGCTGGAAAGGGTATTCAATAGATGGTCATAGTGTATTTATGAGTAATGGTACTACTGCTGTTTCTAATTATATAGGTATATATGATGACAACGTAAATCAATGGGCATTGCTACATGCACGTACAGCTTGGGTACGGTTGTACTATGGAAGCGGTCTTAAACTTGAGACAACAAATGCAGGGGTATATATAACTGGTACATTAACTGCTTCAGGTACAAAATCATTTAGAATTTCTCATCCACTTAGTAATTTATCTGAAACAAAAGATCTTGTTCATGCTGCAATAGAAGGCCCACAGATGGATCTTATGTATCGTGGTAAAGTTGATTTAGTAAATGGTACAGCAACAGTTAATATTGACACTAAATCAGGTATGACAGAAGGTACATTTGATGTTTTAAACAGAGATGTGCAATGTTTTACTACAAATGAGACA
>Ga0163180_10000341_pt1 | contig 26868 bp, 31 predicted proteins | sample AtlANTMetagenome_2_FD_109647 | JGI IMG/M metagenome (GOLD analysis project Ga0163180, IMG submission 109647) | Marine eukaryotic phytoplankton communities from the Atlantic Ocean - Atlantic ANT 4 Metagenome | ecosystem: Environmental > Aquatic > Marine > Oceanic | place: North Atlantic Ocean...
CCAGTCAGTTTTAAGATGGATATGACTTCGGTTGATTTGCCGACTGGGCCATTAAAAAATGCATCTAAAGAAAACAGAGACGTCATAAAATTAAAAAATAATGAAGGCAATCTTAATACTTTATATATTACAAACATAAACAATACAGCAAATGCTTTCGTTTTGCATGCATCAAGAAAAAGAAAAGCCGGCGAAACGACAATTTATAACGGTAGAATGTCCGAGGATGTACCCCGAGGGATATTCCACTTTTTTGTGGGGGGCCCCAATCGAGGTCTTCTTAAAAAGGTCAATTTTACCCAAGCTAAGAATACTTTGTTTTCCACTGCTTTGATGCGAAATGGGCAAGCCGGCGGAAAAGAATCTTCTCGTGAAGGTATTATTTTGCCATCGAAATTTGCATGCGATTTAACATTAGTGGGTAATCCATTTTTCTACATTGGGCAGATGTTTTATTTGAATACAAGCCTAATAAGTGGTGGCCAGTTTGAGCAAGAGGGAATATTAAATGGCGGCTATTACATCGTCACGGAAGTAATTAATGATTTTGCTCATGATCGTTGGGAAACTAAAATAAGGGGCGTCTTAAACATTCCTGACCATGCTCTCAAAAATAAAGACGGCCCAAATGCCGGTGTCGCAGCTTCCACGAGATCTGAAGAGGAAAGGCGCAAAATGATATCTCAATCAACTCAAGGTGATCGTATTTTGGACGCAGCCACACGACAACCGGTGCCCACAAAAAATATATCTCGTGTCGGATACTCGTGATAAATTCTATTTACAAAAAAGGAGCAAAAGAATAAAATGGGCATTATGAACCCAGAACCAGAAGGGAGAAATGATTTAGGCAGCCTTGAAATGTTTAATGAGAGGCTAAACTATAAACAATATGCTTTCACACCCTTTGATCCTATTCCGATAGATATGATTTACGAAAAGCCCTTTTATGGCAAAGTAGACAAAGAGGGTCATACCATCTATCCTACTGAAATTAATATGGAGCAACTTCCAGGCCCGGGCCTCTTGTTGGCTCACGATTTTGTAGCGAAAGCTTATTTACAACTTAAGGATGTTGTAGAATTTAATGTCCGAACGCGATCAACACGTTTTGATGACCTTTTCCCAAATGGTTTTGCCCCGAAAGCTGCAATGAAGAATTTTCACGAGCTTTATCAAAACCATTTTGTCGACACAGTTTATGATATATTTATCAACAATTATATTATGGCAACTACTCGAAAAAGACAAGTTCGAACATTTGCTGATTTTGTTGAGCAGTTTGTTGGATTTTGCCACCACATGAGGGATGTTTTTCCAGTCTCGAAAACGGCTTTTATAATGTCGCCACTGTGCCCGAACGCAATAAGCGGCCTCATTATTGAAGTCGAAAAGCTGGCCATTGACGACGACGAGCAAAAATATGACGGGTGGATTTCTAAGCCATCTTTTAGAGAGTATGTTAAGCTAGCTTCTAGTTTTGGGTTTTATGTTGATAAGAACTGCCCATGGAGGCTGGCAGCGAACATGGATCATCCGATTATGATTGAGAAATTTATGAAACCTTTTGGAACATCATATGCCGATGGTTCTGTTTTTAGAGATTACTTTTATAGATCGGAATATTATTCTTATGAGGATTTTAAATCTCGCATGTGGTATGCTTATAAAGATTTATTAACTAGTGGAGATACGACAACCTTTGGGTTGATAAGTAGTGTTAAGAATTGCGGGGGCCCACTGTGGGCAGATGTTGCCAGCGGTAACTTTAAAACAACATGGAAAGAAGGCTTTTTGGAGACCATATCGGACAATTTCGATGGAGAGTTTCAGAAACAATACCCAGATTCTTTTTTCCTGCCGTATTATTTTAGAATGCGCCTATCTGAGAGTCACAAAGATTTAAACAGTCGCCACCACAGGGCAAAAATAAAAAAGATTTTAAATATAAATAAAAGAAAAGGTATTGAAAAGGCCATTGATATTATTGCTCTCTCAACCATGCAGTCAGATATCTACGAGCCCAAGAAAAAAGCGACACTGCCCCAGCGTATAAAGTATTTTGGAAAAAATATAACTTCTGGCTTGCATTCCTACAAAGAACGTGATAAAGTAGAGACAATATATGATCTAGACATGGATAGAAGCAAGGCACCCAAATCGTTTGATGATTATGATAATGAAGTCGAAACTGACAGTCATGAATTATTACATTCCGAGGGTGATCATTAAACAATTGAGCAAAAATGATTTTTCAAACTTTTGATGATAAAAAAGATTGTTTGGCGGTTTACGTTGATGGCGGCCTATTTTTAAATTATATCCCAAACAAAGAGCTTACACACACTTGGGAATACTCAGAGAGTATGCAAGACCCAAATATACAATATGCAAAATATTATTGTAGTGGAATGAGTTTGTCGGAGGCATGCCCCCCTTACCTCAAGGGAGATTGGGAGTCTGTACAAAGAAAATTAAAAGCTTTTCACACTTCTGCCAAAGAATCTAAATTAAAATTAGATGAGCATTGCTATTTCGATTTGCTCCCTGTGCATGTACTTCTTGAATATGGAAAAATTAAGAATAAAATTTCATCGTATGTTTTTGAAAATTATGAGAGGCCAAATGACTATGATTTTAAAATAAGGCTCGCGAGAGTTTTGGTCGAAATTAAAAATAAAAAATTAAATATTAACATCTCGCCCCTCATGAAGAGGAGACATGAATATCGAGTGAGAAAATTCCTTCAAAAAATGAAGAATACAGAGCCACACATATGCTATAATATGTACGGCTCCAAGACCGGACGCCTAACATCAACTGGCTTTCCCATCCTTACTCTCAATAAAGATTATCGCAAGATTCTTGAGCCAAATAACGATTGGTTCCTAGAAATGGATTATAACGCTGCCGAACTTCGAGTTATGGCTGCGCTAGCAGGAAAAAAACAGCCAGCCGGAGATATTCATGACTGGAATTTAAAGAATGTTTTTAAAGGAGAAGGCTCTAGAGAAGATGCCAAAAAGAGGGTTTTCTCGTGGTTGTATAATCCAAAGTCTCAGGACCACCTCTTAAATAAAGAATATGACAGAAAATCAGTGGAGCAAGAGCACTTCAATGGAAATCAGGTGACAACTATTTGGGACAGAACAATCGACTCTGACGAACATCATGCACTAAACTATATTATACAATCAACGGCCGCCGACTTATTTTTGAGGCAAATGATTAAAGTTTGGGATCTTTTAAGGGGCAGAAAGTCAAGCATTGCTTTTTGCCTGCACGACTCCCTGGTGATTGATTTTCACGAGGAGGATAAAAACTTGATTTACAAAGTGAGGGAGGTGTTTGCCGACACTGATTTGGGCAAATTTGAAGTAAACTTTTCTGGAGGGAAGACTTTCGGTGACATGAAGGAGATGAAAATATAAATGAAAACAATAATTGGCCTCGGGAAGGCTGGGTGCGAAATTGCAGAAGTCTTTTCACAATACCCTCAATATAAAATATATAAAATTGACGTTGGTCTAGAAGAATCTAAGAATTGTTTTAATTTTCCAGAACTAGGATCCATCGAAGAGTATGAGAGTAAGTGCCCTAGTTTTAAAAAATTTTTTAGATATGTCAAGGGGGAGGTCTTGTTTATTACAAGCTGTGGATATGTATCCGCAGCCTCTTTAAAAATATTAGAGCATTTAAAAAACAAATGTGAAATCAATGTTCTCTACATAAAGCCAGACCCTTCGCTGCTGCCAGAAATTAAATCTTTAAATGATAATGTGCTTTTTGGAGTGTTGCAGCAATTTGCTCGGTCGGCTCTGTTCAAAAGGATATATTTGATTGATAATTTAAAAATGAGTGAGATTGTTGGGGACGTACCCCTCAGAGATCATTATAACAAGATCAATCAATTAATCTCTTCGACGATCCACATGATTAACGTATTTAAAAACTCCGAATCAGAAATAGATACGTTTGGAGAAATAACTGATGTGGCAAAGATTTCAACCTTCAGTTTGGTTTCTTACGATGACGGCGAAGAAAAAATGTTTTTTGATCTTGACATACCTAGGGATAAGTGCTATTATTATGGAGTACCTGAAAAAATGCTGCAAAGCGACGGAACCTTAATGAAGAAAATATCAGAACAGCTTAAAATTTTAAAGCAATATGATAAAATAAAGGTCAGCTATGGCATTTATTCAACAAGCTATGATGTACCATACATATATGGCTTGTTGAATAGCTCTGTAGTACAAAATGATAATTTTAGACTTGACAAAGAAATTAATTTATAATATAATAACAAAATCAGCAGTGTGAGAGAGTCATCACACTGACTAAAAAGGAGAAAAAAATGGCTATTGATATGAAGAAAATGCGAGAGCGAAAAACTGCTCTCGAAAATAAAGGCGGCACCAACAATCGTTTTTGGCGACCCCAAGATGGAGAGCAAACCATTCGGATTGTTCCAACTGAAGACGGTGATCCGTTCAAGGATTATTGGTTTCACTACAATGTGGGCGACAACCCGGGCTTTTTGAGCCCAAAGCGAAACTTTGGCGAAGATTGCCCTCTGGATTCTTTTGTGCGCCAGCTTTGGCAAGAAGGAACAGAAGACAGCAAGCGAATGGCTAAAAAGCTTTCTGCTCGTCAGCGCTTCTTCGCTCCGGTGCTTGTACGCGGAGAGGAAGATAGGGGTGTTCGAGTTTGGGGGTTCGGGAAGACGGTCTATGAATCGCTTTTAAATCTCGTGCTGAATCCAGAATACGGGGACATTACCGATCCCGAATCAGGCACTGATCTGGTGCTCACCTATGGTAAGCCCGCTGGAGCAACGTTCCCAGTAACTCAACTTACACCGCGTCGAAAAAGCTCGACTCTCTGTAAGGAGCCTGAAAAGTGCCGCGAGTTTCTAGAGGACGTGCCAGATTTCGATGAGTTGTTTGAAGCTAGTCGTAAATCTTTTACCGAAGTTCAGGCTATGTTGGATGAGTTTCTTTTAGGGGATTCTGACCCGGAGGAAAATTCCACTGAAACCTCTAAATATGGAGGCAATGGGAAGGTAGATACCACAAGTACTGGAACCTCTGTAGACAAAGCATTTGCAGACCTTCTTGGTAGCTAATTTCAAAAAACCGCAGGGGGGCATGGGTTTATAGATGCCTCAATTTCAAAAAAGAGGATATAATTTAATGAAGTATTTGATAGTGACACTAGCGTGTCTAGCGGCCTTCGCACTTGGTGCTTGTGGCAACGATAAAGAAGAAGCACCAACTCCAGCGTCAGATGTTGTAGAGACACCTGAAGTGCAGGAGTCTGATGTCGTTAATGCTGATGCTGTGGCTGACGTGCCTGTTGATGTGAAAAGCGATTCAACAAGCACCGACGCTGCGGAGTAATATCTTCCCCGCAGGGAGGCACGGGGGTACAGGTGCCTCATTTTTTTTACACAAACGGGAGTAAACATGGCCAAAGCAAAAAAAGCCGGCAAGCTTTCTATTGCAGATATGCGTAAGCTTATCAATAAGAAAGCTGGAATTAATGTAGCGCATAATTTAAATGAAGACAGTCCGACAATCGTGAAAGACTGGATTCCAACTGGCTCTCGCTGGTTGGATAGTATTATTTGTAGAGGTCGCCTCGCAGGAATTCCCGTAGGGAAGATTGTGGAGATTGCAGGATTAGAGGCTACTGGGAAGTCATATATGGCAGCACAGGTTGCTGCAAATGCTCAGAACATGGGCATCGATGTGGTTTATTTCGATTCAGAGTCTGCGATCGACCCCAGCTTCCTAGAGAAAGCAGGCTGCAACGTAGACAATCTTTTATATGTACAGGCGACGTCTGTCGAATTTGTACTAGAGACAATCGAAGAACTCCTCGGCTCAAATGAAAACAAAATGCTGTTTATTTGGGACTCTCTGGCCTTAACACCAGCAGTTTCAGATATTGAGGGAGATTTCAATCCTCTCTCATCGATGGCTGTAAAGGCAAGAATTCTTGCAAAGGGGATGTCAAAACTGACAGTACCTATTGCAAATAGTCAATCGACATTTCTTGTTTTAAATCAGCTTAAAACAAACATCACCAGGAGCCCCTCAGAGGCCCTCACAACGCCTTATATGACGCCAGGGGGCAAAGCTATGGTTTATGCCTACTCTTTGCGTGTGTGGCTCACAGGGCGCAAAGCAAAGGCATCTTTTATCACTGACGATAAAGGTTTCCGAATTGGATCCGAAGTGAAAGTAAAACTTGAAAAGTCTCGCTTTGGTACGGCTGGGAGACAATGTAATTTTAAGATCTTATGGGGCGACGAAATCGGAGTTCAAGATGAGGAGAGTTGGCTGGATGCGATTAAAGGCTCAAAGAGTTTATCCAATAGTGGTGCGTGGTTTACACTTGAATATGGAGACGGCACATCTGATAAATTTCAGAGTGCTGGGTGGAAAAAGAAACTAGAAGATCCAAAGTTCAAGAAAAGGGTTTTGGAGGTCATGGACGAGGAAATTATTCTCAAATTTGATGATCGTACAGGATCGGCAGAATCTTTCTACGAAGACGGGGAATAAACTCTTTGTGAATACTATTTAATAATAGCCAAATAAGGGGAATGGTTCATGAAAATCACCACAGAACGACTTAGGCAGATCATCAAAGAGGAGTTGGAGGCTTCAGAGCTTGAGACTCCTGAATTCGGAAAAGAGCCTAAACGATCACCTGCAGAGGATGCAGTCGCAGAACTAATTGAAGACGAACATGTCGAGTGGTGGGAAAACAATGCACCCCCGTCCCTCCTAGACGACATTAAAAAAGCTGCTTCACACGAGCAGGGCTCCCACGGAAGATCACACAGGGTGCCACTAAACCAAGGCTGGGCCCAAAACACTTGGAAGAGGTTTGATGAAGAGTTCGCAGGATTGCGAGATGCAGCTAGGGCCCTAGCAAAAGAAGACTTCAATGATTCAAATGGTGGAGTTTGGTTTTTGAATGCGCTAGCAGACAAACTTAAGCACAAAATGGATTTCAAGGGTGATGAAGAGGAGATTCCCGGCTTCGGGGAAGAGGACGAAGATCAGGATCCTGTAGGTTTGGCCGAAATGATTAAGCATGCGATTAGACAACAATTGCTCGGAGGCAAATAATGAAGATCACAAAAGAAAGACTTAAACAAATTATTAAAGAAGAGCTAGGTGAAACCGCCGCCCCCCCAAACAAGCCTTTCAATCCTGCAGGGATAGACGACTCATATCAGGTAAGCTGGGACGCCCACCTTGACGCCATGAGAAGAATTTTTCTTGATATTGGCATGGATGTGATCGACCACTATCAAGAAAAGCCGGAAGAATTTGGCATTCTCACAAAAGAGGACGCACGAAAAGAAATTATTGAAGTACTTCAGGCCACTGTTGATAATTTTGTTAATGATGACTTGCCTGGAGAGCTTGGCCTTGGTGAATTTCTTGATGACGAGTTTGATGACGATCCCCATACGAACACAGCAGAAGATGGCCGTGAGGAGGTGATTATGGAGTCATTTCTGCAAGAAGAGTTCGGACAAGAGGAGTTCGACGAAGATAGCTTTGAGTATAACGTAGGAGATCTTGTCGAAGTACAAATTTCAGATGATGGATATGAAACCAACGTAGAGAGGCTTGATAATGAGGTTGAATTTAATCCAACCCATGGGTATTCTACGTCTGAAAAGTTTCTAGCTAAGGTCATAAAAGTCTCACAAAGAGAATACGAAGACTAAATATTATGAAATTGACCAAAGAACACCTTAAGCAGCTTATTAAAGAGCAGGTTTATTTAATAATGGGCGCAACAGACCATGAAGAGAATTTCATTAAAAACCTCGAAGAGGCCGGCCTCGGAGAAGGTACCCCACCAGAGGGCGAGTTCTACGAGAAGCAGGTCATAGAAGAGGAAGAAGATGAAAATAACCCATGGGCAATTTGCACAGCAAGCGTCGGTCGTGAAGACAAAGCAAAATACGAACGTTGCATAAAATCGGTTAAGGCACAAAATAATTCTTGACAACCATTTCTTAATTTGATATTATAGTCTTCATGAAAAGAATAATGATTATTGATGCCCTCAATCAATTTTTGAGAGCTTATATTGTAAATCCAACTTTATCCACAAATGGAGATCCCATCGGCGGAACTGTTGGGTTCCTTAAAATTTTGCAAAAACTTTGTCGAGAGATTAAGCCCGATCGAGTTGTTGTCTGCTGGGACGGCAAAGGCGGCAGCACAAGAAGGAAGCTTGTCAACAAAAATTATAAGGAGGGGAGGAAGCCTCTTCGTTTGAATCGCGATGTCAAGAACCTTACGGAGGAGGAGGAGCTTCAAAATAAAGTATGGCAACAATTGCGACTTGTAGAATATTTAAACAACTTTCCAGTAACTCAGTTGGTGTCAGATGGCGCCGAAGCAGATGATGTGATATCATTGGTAGCTCAGATGCCCGACTTTCAAGATTGGCAGAAAGTTATTGTATCTAGTGACAAAGACTTCTTTCAGTTGTTGGATGATAAAACAGTTGCTTATCGCCCGACACAAAAAGAAGTTTTAAATAAAAATAATATTATTGAAAAATATAAAATTCATCCGACAAACTTTGCTCTTGCCCGGGCAATTGTGGGAGACAAAAGCGATAACTTAGATGGAGTGCCGGGCATCGGCTTGGCAACTGTCGCAAAGAGATTACCGTTTCTGGGCGAGGAAAAAACTTATGGTATTGACAAGGTGATTGAATTTTGTGAAAATTCTAATTCTACCTTAAAGGCATATCAAAACATTTCTGAACATGAGGGGACAATTAAAGAAAACTATCAATTGATGCAGCTATACGCGCCCAGCATCTCAGTGCAAAACAAAATTAAAATAAAATCTTCAATAAGAGATACCGAGTTGGCCTTCAACAAGACCCTTACGAATGGAATGATGTTGGAGGACGGCATTGGAAAAACAAATTGGAACGATTTGTATACAGCTTTTCGAAAAATTGTTATAGGAGGTAAAGATGAGTTATAAAATTGACAAACCATGGGGTCACGAAGAGATATGGGCCCAGACCCACAGGTATGTGGGTAAGCTGCTCGTTATAGAGCCAGGAGAGCGCCTCTCTCGCCAGTATCATGAAGTAAAGGACGAAACAATTTATGTTTTAGACGGCAAGCTTGTGCTGGAGATTGGCAGTGAAGACGAATTGGAAAGGCTCATTTTGGGAAAAGGGTCTTCCTATCACATTCAGCCTGGAATTGTTCATCGCTTTTGTGCCCCATCAGGTGGTTGTACTTTAATAGAGGTATCCACCCCAGAGCTAGAAGATGTTGTGAGGATTCAAGATGACTATGGAAGGGATTAGGAGTTTTTTTGCACTGCTTCTCTTGGTTGGCTTTGTTCACCAAATTAATGGGGACGAGGTAATTATCAAATACAAGGACCGAGGCAAAACGAGTTATTCTGCCGTTTCTCTTTTCCATTCAGCATGTTCCCCGCACGAAGGTCAGAAAGTTTTCTTCTATAGGGATTATAAAATTGTTAGCTGTGAAGAATAAAAGCTGTAATTGGTGTCGAGGGTGCTATTTAAAGTATGGATTTGTCGTGGCAAAAATTCAGGGATGATGAATTCTGGAGGGAGATCCCTCTCTGGAGGGACGTAGACTATCAAACTTTCTTGGATCACAAGTGGCAAGAAAAGAACGCCATTACCACTCATAAGAAATTGCTTAAGACAATTTCTGATCTTGTGGATGCTGAGTTTCTAGAAGACGCCAGGATGGGCTTTCAGAAAGCGCCCATGACTACGCGTATTACCCCATATCTTCTCTCGCTGATGGACTGGGAAGACCCATTTAATTGTCCAATACGAAAGCAGTTCCTCACACTTGCGTCTCACCTTAAACCTGACCATCCAATGATGCGCTTTGACAGCTTGAACGAACAAGATGACTCTCCAATAAAAGGACTTACACATCGCTACGAGGATAAGGTTCTGTTCCTCGCCTTGGACACATGCCCTGTGTACTGTCGGTACTGCACCCGTGCATATGCAGTTGGGGGCGACACCGCCACTGCTGAGAAGGTTTCTATTAAGGCATCTCGCAACCGCTGGGCGGATATGTTTAAATATTTGAGAGAGAACAAACAAATCCAAGATGTTGTTATAAGTGGTGGCGATGCGTTTCGCCTCAAAGCATCTCAGGTAAAAGAAATAGGAGAAGAGCTTTTAAAGATCGACCATATTAGGAGATTTAGGTTCGCAACAAAAGGCATATCAGTAATGCCCATGAAAATAATAACTGACTCGAAATGGACAGACGCTGTTGTGAGGATTGCAGACAAAGCACGATCTCAATATAAAGAGGTGTGCATTCACACTCACTTTAATCACACAAACGAGATAACTAAAATAACTCAAGACGCCATGAACCTTTTATTTTCACGAGGCGTTAAGGTTAGAAACCAGTCAGTTTTTCAAAATTCCGTCAACGACACTCCAGAAACCATGATTCCGCTGGTAAAGAAGCTGGGCTATATTAATGTACAGCCTTATTATGTCTATGTACATGACTTAACTGCCGGAACGGAAGATATGAGGACGACAGTTAAGACTGCCATGGATCTTGAAAAACGAGTGCGAGGCACCACCGCGGGCTTCAATACTCCCACTTTTGTGGTGGACGCCCCAGGCGGAGGCGGAAAGCGCGATGTGCATTCCTGTGAATGGTATGATATAATGACTGGCATAAGTGTTTGGGCCGCTCCCAGCGTAAAGCCGGGCAAGAAGTTTTTGTATTTTGACCCATTGCACCTACTTCCTGATACGCAGTGCCGAGATTATTGGCAAGATAAGGAAATGCAAAAACTCATGATTGAGTCTGCGCTTGAGGGCCGCGATTTTTGCTAAAAAGTGAAAATTTGCTTTGACAACTGCGTGGGTGTGTGATATTATATATATAAATTACGCGCCCGTAGCTCAGTTGGATAGAGCATCGGCCTTCTAAGCCGAGGGTCGCAGGTTCGAATCCTGCCGGGCGTGCTTAACTTTTCAACTTTAGGAGACTAAATGACTAATCTAGGCTACGCATGCATCAATATGCACTTTTCCTCGCTACCCAAGTCAAAACGAATTACTACAAATCGCTCTATGATTAAGCGCACGTTCCAGGAACGCGGATTGCCCTATGCTTCAGAACTAGCGTTGCAGAATTGTCGCGACTTACTTAAGGTTCTCAAGTGGAATCACAGCAACGACATCCATTTTTTCCGCCTATCGTCGGACTTGTTCCCATGGGCTTCTGAATACAAACTCAGTGATCTGCCTGACTATGACGACATTTGTGTTGCTCTGCAAGAGGCGGGCAATTTTGCTTACGATAACGACCACCGTATCACGACACACCCAGGTCCATTCAATGTCCTCGGTTCACCGAAACAGCATGTTGTAGACAACACTATCAAAGAACTTAACACTCATGCAGAAATATTCGACATGATGGGCCTGCCCACCACTCCATATGCTAAGATCAACATACACGTTGGCGGCACATACGGTGGCGATTTCACAGGCACCGCCAAGCGCTGGTGTGCCAACTTTCACAGGCTATCCGAAACCGCTCAGGCTCGTATTACTGTAGAAAACGACGACAAGGCATCTATGTGGTCAACACGCCACTTATACGATTATATTCACAAAGAGACTCTTATTCCTATCGTACATGACGTACACCATCACAAGTTCTGTACTGGTGGTCTTACTGACAAGGAAGCTATGTCGTTAGCTGCCTCTACGTGGTTCGGTATCAAACCTGTCATTCACTATTCGCAGGATCGCAGCGTAGAACATAACGATCCAAAAATTCGCGCTCAAGCCCACTCCGATTCATATTGGACACCTGTTGACACACACGGCTTAGACGTTGACGTTATGCTAGAGTGCAAACACAAAGAGATTGGCTTATTTAAAATGCGCCAACTTTTAGCTTGACAAATCGTGAAATATGTTTTATGATTGGAATATGATTTGGCTGAATGGCGGAATTGGTAGACGCAAGGGACTTAAAATCCCTTGTCCAGCATGGGCGTGAGGGTTCGAGTCCCTCTTCAGCTACTTAGGAGACTATAGGTTGCCAGAAAAGATAAAATTTACGTGCCCCATTTGTGAGCAAGATTTTTATAATACAGACTTTCACAAGGATTTCGCAGCAGATAGTTGTGAGTGTGGTAATCTTACAATTACCATAAGAGACTTTACCAGCCCAGTCAGATGTAAAAACTATTTGGCCATCGGATTTAAAGAAAAAAAACCCGTGTTCGAATTCAAGGAAAAAAGGAAAAAGAAGGAATAGATTATATTACGCTCCTGTAGCTCAGTTGGTTAGAGCTACCCGCTCATAACGGGGAGGTCGTAGGTTCAAATCCTACCGGGAGCATATTTTCTGTTTCTTATAAAAAAATGAAGATTGCTTTAGGAGTTATGTTTTTTGCTATTGGGAATGTGCTGGCCTGGTTTCAGTTTAATTCTCAATTTGTTTGGGATTGGTGGAAAAATAAACCAATCATATCTAATCTAATTTTCGCGATACCAATGGGACTGTGCTTTTGGTATGCGGTAAAGAACATAGTGGAAGAAACGGGCCTTCTTTGGTCGTCAAAAATTATTGGATTTGGAGTGGGGCAAGTTATCTTTGCTGTGATGACATACGCCCTAATGAAAGAGAGTATATTTACAACAAAAACTTTAATTTGTATATTGCTTTCAATTATTATTATTTGGATACAAGTATGGAAATAGAAGACAAAATTGGGATAGAAAAAATAAGTTTTTGGACATTTTTGACGCTAATTGTGTTATACTTTGTTTCAAAGGATGGCAGCGAACATAAGCGACTTTTGGGCTACAGCCTGGTTTTTGGGTTTATAGTGCCAAAAGTTGCTGGCTTTTTAACTTTAATATTCTTCTTAAGTTTATTATAGGTTGACATGCCTAGAGAAATACTGTATTATCATATAAACCTGGGAGAGGTGAGAATTGAACTACACTGAACAAGAAGATTTTTCTCAATTTGGTAAAGGATTCCAAGAGAATCTCTGTCAATTGATCTTCGGCGACCGCAGCTTCTCTGATCAAATGAAGGAGGTGCTGAACATCAATTTTTTAGAATTTAAGTACCTTCAAGTCTTTGTGAGGCTTGTCTTTAATTATAAAGAAAAGTATGGACGGCAACCATCTGAGACCATTATGGCCACAATCCTAAGAACTGAATTGGCCAACGAAAATGAGCTTATTGTAAAACAGATACGTGATTTTTTTGCAAGAATGTCTCGGACAGAGGTCCAGGACGAAGAGTATATAAAAGATGTCGCAATAGATTTTTGTAAAAAGCAGGTATTAAAAGAGGCGATATTAAAGTCCGTCCCCCTACTTAAAAAATCTTCCTTTGGCGACATCCAAAAGTTGATCAACGAGGCCATGAAACTCGGCAACGATAACGATGATGGGTATCACTATATTAAAGATTTTGAAAGGCGTTTTGAAATTAAATCCAGAGACCCCGTTACGACTGGGTGGAAAATTGTTGACGGCCTAACTAAAGGAGGTATTGGTAATGGAGAACTTGGCGTGGTTATTGCTCCGACAGGCGCAGGAAAATCGATGGCCCTGGTCCACTTGGGCGCCCAGGCAGTCAAAGCGGGAAAAACAGTAGTACACTATACTTTGGAACTAGCAGATACTGTCGTGGCCTCAAGGTACGACAGTTGTATTACTGGGATTCCCCTGCAAGAGCTTTTTAATAAGAAAGAGGAAATTTACGAGGAAATTAAAGATATTTCTGGAAAATTAATTGTAAAGGAGTATCCAACAAAATCAGCTGGAGTTGAGACACTTCGTAATCATTTAGATAAGTTACAACAGCAAGAAATTTCTGTTGATATGATTATTGTAGATTATGGAGATTTATTACGCTCAACTTCAAAAAATGATGAGAAAAGACACCAGTTGGAATCTATTTATGAAGAGCTAAGAGGATTGGCTCAAATAAATTCATGTCCTATTTGGACAGCTTCTCAAACAAATCGATCGGGCTTGAATGCCGAAGTAATTACAATGGAGGCGATATCGGAAGCTTTTAACAAATGTTTTGTGGCAGACTTTATATTCTCGATATCCAGAACCATACAACACAAAAATTGTAACAGCGGGAGGGTTTTTATTGCTAAAAATAGAAATGGCCCAGATGGAATAGTATATCCCATTTTTATGGATACTGCCAATGTCAAAATTGATGTTCTGCCTCAGATTGAGACGTTTGAAGAAATTAAAAAAAGTGAAGTTAAAAAACAAGAACAGACGTTACAAGAGAAGTATAAAAACTATAGAAAAACAAGGAGAACTTAACAGATGACAGACGTAGCAAGACAGATCCTTTCGGATATTACAGTGCATATGAAGTATGCAAGATATTTGCCTGATAAAGAAAGGAGGGAGACGTGGACAGAGTTAGTAAACAGAAATAAGAAAATGCACATAAAGAAGTACCCGCAATTGCGCGACGAGATTAATGAGGCATACAAATATGTGCACCAAAAAAAGGTCTTGCCTTCGATGAGGTCAATGCAGTTTGGCGGCAAGCCAATTGAGGTGGCCCCTAATCGAGTTTTTAATTGTGCTTTCTTGCCCGTCGACGATTGGCGCTCTTTCAGTGAGATTATGTTTTTGCTCCTGGGTGGCACCGGCGTTGGATATAGTATACAAATGCACCATGTCGAGCAATTGCCAGAAATTCAAACTCCGAGCACTAAACGCTCTAGGCGCCATTTAATTGGCGACTCGATCGAGGGATGGGCTGATGCAATTAAAGTATTGATGAAGAGTTATTTTTATGGTGGCTCCAAGGTGAGGTTTGATTATAGCGATATCCGTCCCAAAGGCTCCAGACTTGTGACGTCTGGCGGCAAAGCGCCCGGGCCACAGCCATTACGAGAGTGCCTGGTTAAGTTAGAGGGAATTCTATCTTTAAAGGAAACGGGAGACAAACTAACGCCCATAGAGGTCCATGATATTGTGTGCCATATCGCAGATGCTGTTTTAGCCGGCGGAATTCGAAGGGCTGCGCTTATTGCACTCTTTAGCGCTGATGATGACGAGATGATTGCAGCTAAAAGCGGCCATTGGTGGGAGAAAAACCCCCAGCGAGGGCGAGCCAACAACTCGGTGGTGTTAATGCGACATCGAATCACAGAAGAATACTTTCAAGAACTCTGGGAGAGGGTTAGGGCTAGCGGAGCAGGTGAGCCTGGATTTTATTTTACGAACGATAAGGACTGGGGCACAAATCCATGTTGTGAAATTGGCCTTAGACCATATCAGTTTTGTAACCTTACAGAAATAAATGTTTCAGATGTTGACTCCCAAGAGGAATATGAATCACGCGCCCGGGCCGCAACACTAATAGGCACGCTACAAGCCAGCTACACTGATTTCCACTATCTTCGCGATGTTTGGAAGCGGAATACAGAAAAGGATGCTCTAGTCGGCGTGTCTATGACGGGAATTGGCTCAGGCCGCGTGCTTAATTTAGATATGAAGGCCGCCGCTCGCGCCGTCAAGTCTGAAAACAAGAGAATCTCAAAATTAATTGGAATTAACGAGGCTGCCAGGATGACATGTGTGAAGCCAGCAGGCACGACTAGTTTAACTCTTGGGACTTCCAGTGGCATACATGCGTGGCACAATGATTATTATATTAGGCGCCTTCGGGTTGGCAAGAACGAGGCCATATATACTCACCTGTATATACACCATCCAGAATTAGTTGAGGATGAATATTTTAGGCCGCACGACACGGCAGTCATTAGCGTTCCACAAAAGGCGCCGGAAGGGTCTATACTTCGCCATGAGTCGCCCACCAAACTGCTGCGGAGGGTGAAAAAAGTAAGCAAAGAGTGGATTCGCACTGGTCACAAGAGGGGCCAAAATTCTCACAATGTCTCTGCTACGATCAGTATCAAGGAAAAAGAATGGGATGCTGTGGGCAAGTGGATGTGGGAAAATCGAGATTGTTACAATGGGCTCAGCGTACTTCCTTATGATGGCGGCTCTTACAAGCAAGCGCCTTTCGAGGATTGCACTGAAGAAGAATACGAAAATTTAATTAAAACCTTAAAAAAGGTTGACTTAAAGAATGTTATCGAGTATGATGATAATACAGACTTGACCGGCGAATTAGCATGTGCCGGTGGAGCATGCGAACTCAAATAATAGGAGGAAATATGAGTAGTGCTTTAAAAATAGTTGGCGACAACTTAACAGAAGAGGAAACCAAAGAACAATACGTTGTGACTTATTTGAAATCAATGTTGGCCATCGAAGAAGCCATAGAGCCTTATAAAGAACAAAAAAAGGATCTTCGTAAGGAGTATATTGAAAATGGGTGGCTTTCTAAGGATGATATCTGGGCAGCCGTTAAAGCGTTGCGCCTTTATGAAAAAGGTGCAGACATGGATGGCCTCAATGACATGTTTGATGCTATCGAAAAGAAATTTGGAGCAAAAGATGTTTAAGCCTGTAAATAGGTATCTTCTTGTAGAAGAAGTTAAAGAGGTCCGGGAAAAAACAAAAGAAGGAGAGTCTTTTGTCTTGGTACCAGATGATTATAAAATAGCTAAAAAATCTCTCTACGGAGTGTATAATGTACTTGAAGCAGCAGAAGACTGCGAAAAGGTTTTAGATTGCAAGAATAAACAAGTTGTTGTAGATGAAACAATGGTACAAGAAATAGTATTAAACAGTGAAACTTACTATTTAGTATTAGAAAACTATGTTTACGGAGTGCGTATGACATAGTGAAGCACATGAGGGAAAAAATGAATGGAGAAGCTATCAAAAGGTAAACTTTATCAACTGGTAAAAGAAGCCTTAGTCGAAAAAAATCTCATCAAAGAGATGAGTTCTTACAACCGAGTAAGAGATCACATCGAGGGTGGCAATTCATTTGTCATTATGTCTTCCGATCGCCACGAAAGAAGCAACGCGGAGAATAGACAAATGTACCAGCAAATGAAGCAAGAGTTTGCTTCTGCTGGTTTTCCATTCACCGAACTTAAAGGCGGTTTCAAGGAGACAACCAAAACAGAGGTTGATCCTGAGACTGGCGAAGAGGTTGAGGTTGAGTTAGAGGAACCCATTCATGTAACTGAGAACAGCATCTTGGTAACAACCCACCCCCGCGGAGAAAACGCAGAGGAAAAAACTTCTCAAGATTTATTTGAGTTTGCAATGCAGGTGTCTCAAAAATATAATCAAGAGGCATTTATCTTCGGGGAAGCCGCAACAACGGCTCGTGGTGATCAAGTGAAGGTTATCAATGCATATGGCAAGGATGGCAGCCAGGTACAAGAGTCCTGGGCCGGCCCCTGGTCTAGTGTTGAGACAGTTTCAAAAGACGCAGATTTTTGGTCGCGTGCTAGCGGAAAACACTTTCAACTTACTGAGTCTCGCAAGACAGCCCAGCCAAAATCTTGGTATGAGGCAATGAAAAAAAGCAAGCAAGGATTAAAGTGGTAAAAAAGCACAAAAACGTTTTTACGATACAGAATTTATATACAGAATATTATGGCACTTGCAGTTTGAATAATCTATTTAAATTCGTAAACTTACGTATGCATAATGGCACACAGAAAAATGACAACTTTTGAGGAGAAAAAGTAATGGTAAAGTATTTGATAATGGCTTTTATTTTATTGGCCGCACCCTGTTCTTTGGCTGCGCCGAAGGCGGGCACAAATTATGATAAAATTATTTCACGATGGAATAGTCACGTGACAAAGCGCACGCACAATATTAAACAAGGGCGCGATGTACAGAAGGGCCTTAAAAAAAATAACAACTCGACTCTCTTGGAGCAGTGGAAAGCGGAAGTCAGAAAAGTTATTAGTGGAAAAAACAAAGCTTTTATAACTTTTACCCAAAAGGCTCGCCCTTAGAATTAGTTAAACGGAGTTAGCATGGATATTAATATGTCAAAAGAAGAGGTGTATGCACTTCACAACCACCTAGCAAGGCAGTTGAGATATTTCCGCGTAAGGCCCCTTGAGTGGGACTCGTGGAGGCAAATATACAATTTAGATGAATTGGATAATATTTTAAAAAGATTAGAAAAACACATAGAAAAAGGAAGTTAATATGATTGTTGAATTTTTAATGACCCTGGCCGTCCTAGTGCCAGCCAACACGGGGCAGATTAATGAGCCCCTCAAGCGCACTGAGATTCCTGCCCTCTACGAGCAGATAAAAGAAGTTGCCATGCTTTCATGCCCCCATCGGCGATATAATAAAATAAATGAGCGCATCGTCGATGATTTAATATTAATTGAAGACCATTTTTTTAAAACATATGACATGCCAGAGGATTTGCGTGGAATGATCCTCGCGGCGGCATGCCGTGAAAGCGGCTTTAATCCACGCGCCAAGGGCGACTGGAGAACAAATAAAAAGGGCAAGCGCGTTGCCCGGGCACACGGGATTCTTCAATTGTGGCCCTGGTGGATAAAGAGATATAAAATTGATCGCTTTAATCATGTAGAGTCTGCCCGTGCTTGGATGTCTCATATAGTTAGGCAGCGCAAAAAAATAGAAAAGAAGCGCCAGTGCGGCAAGCGGGTTTCGAATTTAAAGAAATGGGTGGTTGCATGGGTACAGACTACACGTGGTCGTCTAACGAAGGAAAACAACTACAGATGCCGCCAGTCACCAACACACTATAAGCGACTAAAGAAGTGGTATAGGATGATGAGGAAAACTGTGGAGGATGGGTGTTAATAAAACTCCCAAGGCGCCATCTAGGCGACGTAGTTGTGGGCGGCAATATTGCCGCCCTTCTTTATTCTTACGATAACAAGCTGCCTCTTATAATAAATAAAATATTGAAACCTCATAGATTTTTAGAAATTAATGGTCAAAATGCACTGGATCTTTGGGGTGACAAATACTATTCACTTAGCATGTCGGGGCTAAATTTGCTGGGCTCAAAAGCCCAGAGCGTCAGAATAGGAGAGTGCGACATTAGCATTACAACAAAAGACGCCCGTGTCATTAAATACAGTTACGAAAAGGCCATATTATTTGATGATGAGAACGTGAGTGGCCTTCCGACGCCAATCAAGCAAAACGAAAATTTTATTGTATTAGATTGGATAAATGCAATCTCATGCCAGTCACATGATATAGACTACTTGAAATTTAAAGACAATCTTGTTAGAGAAATATACTTTTACCCGTCTGATCGATTAGACGGCTTTCACCCCAACAGAAAAGACTTAGTTGTCATTTCGCACCTTAATAGCGAACAAATAGAGAATTTTGAATATTCAGACACCTACGTAAAATTTAAAGTAGCTGATATTTTAAAAAATCGTGGCATCGGCGGTCGAAAATGTGGGGGAAACAATCAATATGCACTTAAGTTAGAAGTTGTAAAAAGAGAGATTAAAAAAGCATCGATGCACACATATGAAAATACAAAGATGTTGGAGTTTAGATGATTGAATCTGGCGCTCAACTTACAACAAGCTTTCACTTAGCTGGGATAATACCAGTCGCGGGCCAGAAGTTAGATTTTAATTTCCCATGGCACGATTGTTTGCAACCGATTGCAAAAGATTATTTAGCAATTGAAAGGGCCGTCTGGGAATGTGCATGTGCAGGGAGCGAAACCATATGGATCGTTTGCCATGAAGATATGCAGCCTTTAATCAGACATCGCCTGGGGGATTTTGTGCAAGACCCCTTAAAATATAATTTGCCGCGAAAAAAGGCACCAAAAGAATTTGAAAGGGCTGTGCCAATATATTATGTGCCAGTTCACCCAAAAGATCGCGACAAAAGGGATTGCTTGTCTTGGAGCGTACTGTACGGTGCCCTCACTGCCTATTGGTTAAGCAAGACAATTAGTAAATGGGTCGTGCCAGATCGATATTACGTCGCCTTTCCTTACGGAGTGTATGATCCTGAGTTGGTTTTACCATATCGCACAAAAATATCCAGTAAAAATAGTTTTCATATTTCTTTTGAAAATAAAACTGTAAAAAATAATGAGTATTTGGGATTTACGTTCGATGCCGAAGATTTTAAGGAAGCTCGGAGGATTATTAGAAAAGAGGGCACCGGAGAGTTTCTAGACTATGATTCTAGCAAAAGAATTCCAGTTGAAGAAAGATGGTCAGCGAGATTTTTTGAGCTTGACAAAGTGTTTGATTGTGTTAAAATGGGAGATGTAAGTTTGGAATTGCCATGCTATTATAATGTGGGCACCTGGGAAGGATTAAGAAAATACTTAGGAAGTGATTATTCTCTTGACAGACCAGGGGGCGATGTGTTAGGATATCATGAGTGGAATTTAATTGGAGTTGATAATGAAGAAGAGTAAGATACCTTTTGTTGGGCTACATGCCCACAGTGGAGTGGGGAGCCCCTTTGATGGCCTTGGATACCCACAAGAACATATGAATTTTGCATATGAAAATGGCTGTGATGCATTAGCGCTGACAGATCACGGAAATATGAATGGCATGGCATACCAAGTTTTACATGCAAAAAAGATGCGTGCTGAAGGCAAGGAATTCAAGCCAATATTTGGCGTGGAGGCATATTTTCTACCGAGCCTAGCAGAGTGGAAGCAAGAGTACGAAAAAGCCAGGGAAGATAAAAAAGCAAAACGCTCCCTAGATGAGTCGCGCTCAGCAACTACGATCGAAGATGAGGGCTCTTCAAAGAAGGCCGTTAAGAATATATTAAATCGACGTCGCCACTTAATCTTGTTGGCCCAGAACCAGGCCGGCCTGAATAATATATTCAAGATGGTTTCAAAGTCCTTCTCGAAAGGGAGTTTTTACCGCTTCCCCCGAGTAGACTATAAGATGCTCAAGAAACATAGTGAGGGAGTTATTGCGGCTAGTGCATGCCTGGGTGGCGTGTATGCAGGAGACTACTGGGAGAATCGCGACAATGGAGACAGCGCCGTACTCACAGCTATGAAAAAAACAACAGAAAAAATGATGGATATCTTCGGAGATAGATGGTATGGGGAACTACAGTGGAACAACATACCCGAACAGCATGATCTAAACAGGTTTATTATCCAAACTTCAGAAAAGTACGGGTTTAAGCTCATCTCCACAGCAGACAGTCACTATCCATCCCCCCAGGCTTGGAAGGACCGAGAACTCTACAAGCGCCTTGGTTGGCTTGGCAAGGGGAGCATGCCATCTTGGATGACATCAGAACTCCCAGACGGGGTGGAGGAGATTGGCTACGAACTTTATCCAAAAAATGGCGACCAAATATGGGAGTCATATAAAACGTATTCTAAGATGGTTGGCATAAAATATGATGATGAGACAGTTTTAGCTTCAATTAAGGAGACACACCACATCGCGCACGAACTAATAGAGTCTTTCTTACCAGACAATACTGTACGTCTGCCAGATTTTGTGGTACCAGCCGGCTTCACGGCGGCTCAGGCGCTCTCACAATTGTGCTTTGAGGGTCTGAGGTCATTGGGTTTGCAAGACGCTGAGAGGTACACTGAGAGGCTTACAGAGGAGCTTGGAGTTATCGACGATCGAGGGTTTAGTAAATACTTTCTTACCATGAAGGCCGTTGTTGACAAGGCAAACTCTGTGCAGATCACCGGACCTGGCCGAGGATCCGCCGCCGGATCTCTAGTTGCTTACGTGCTGGGTATCACTCAGATTGATCCCATTAAATACAATCTTTTGTTTTCCCGCTTCTTGCGAAGGGATGCGACAGACTATCCGGATATTGATTATGATGTTAGTGATCCGATGGAGTTCAAGGAGATGTTGATCGATGCCTGGGGCGGAGACAAGGTGGTGCCCATTTCCAACTTTAACACACTTCAGTTGCGCTCGTTGATTAAGGACATCTCTAAGTTTTATGAGATTCCCTTCACGGAGGTGAATGGGGTAACATCAAGGATGCTAAAAGAGGCAACGCCTCTTGCCAAGAAAAAACACGGCATCAAGTCTGGTATTTATAGCCCAACATTTGAGGAGGTGATGGAGTTTTCCGAATCTCTCAAGAAGTTTCTTAATAAATATCCCCACGTGGCAAACCACATTAATGTGCTTTATGGCCAAACGCGCTCTGTGTCGCGACACGCAGGTGGTGTTGTTATTGGTGAAGATCTAAACACATACATGCCGCTCATTAACAGTGGCGGGATCACCCAAACCCCCTGGTCGGAAGGTCAAAATGTGCGACACTTGGAGCCTATGGGCTTTATTAAGTTTGACATTTTGGGGCTCTCGACCCTTAAAATGATTGAGGGTGCCATCGGACATATCTTAAAAAGACATCACGGGGTAGAGAATCCCACCTTCCAAGACATTAAAAAGTATTACGATGATAATTTACATCCAGAGCGCATCGACTTGAACGATCAAAAAGTCTACGAAAACATTTTCCACAAAGGAAAATGGGCAGGAATATTCCAGTTCACAGAAAATGGCGCACAGAAATTTTGCAGAAAAGCAAAGCCCAGGAACATTATTGATGTTGCTGCCATCACCTCTATTTACCGTCCTGGTCCGCTTGGCGCAAATGTAGATAAGCTTTATGTGAGGGCAAAGAAGTCGCCTGGTGATATATCTTACGAACACGAATATGTGAAGGGCCTCACTGAAGAGACTTATGGCTTTCTTATTTTTCAAGAGCAGATTGCACTTCTTGCTCACAAACTTGGCAAAGACTTTAGCTTGGATGAGGGCAACAAATTACGCAAGCTCCTGACAAAGAAAGGCACAGGAGAAGTCGAAGACCAGAAGAACAAGTTAAAGCTGAAGTTTGTTGCAGGTTGTGTAGAGAAGGGCCTAAGCAAGAAGTGGGCTAATGATATGTGGCAGAAGTTTGAGTTCTTCTCTGGTTATGGCTTTAATAAGTCGCACGCTGTCTCATATTCAGTTATTTCTTACCAATGTGCGTGGCTGTTTAACTACTATCCAGCGGAGTGGATGGCTGCCTTCTTGGACAAGGAGCCGGAAACTCGAAAGGAACGAGCGATTAATCTTGCCAAGAAATTTAAATTCAAGGTAAAATCGGTTGATGTTAATAACTCTGGGGCAGTCTGGGAGATCGATTCAGACAATAAGACTTTAATTCAGCCACTAACTTCTCTAAAGGGGCTTGGAGATAAGGCCATCGAGCAGATTTTAAGTAATCGCCCGTTCACAAAGCTCGAAGAGTTTCTGTTTAATGAGAATATTGTTTATAGCAAACTAAACAAGAAGGCGCTGGACGTCCTGGCTCGTAGTGGGGCATTAAATAGTCTCGTCGATGATCGTTTCACTGGGCTTAAACACTTCTGGTCTGCTGCTGTTGTTGATCGTCCAAAAAACCAAAAAAAGCTAGATGAAAATATCGCGCTTTACACACCAGAAGGGGAGTTCAACGATGAGGAGAAGATTAACAATCTCGTCTCTCTCACTGGCATTTTTCCAATGGATCTGGTCTTAGACAACACAGTAAAACAACGTCTTGATTATTACAAAGTTCCGCCAATTGGAGAGTGGGACAACGATTTGGGAGTTGCCTGGTTCATTCCTCGCGAAGTTATACCAAAGAAAACTAAGAATGGAAAAACATATTGGATTCTCAGGGTAATTGACAATACTTCGACAGTCACCTCAATTAAATGTTGGGGTGTGGATGCCCAAAGAGATGAGATATATTTAAACCATCCATATATGAGCAAGTTAGACTATGATGAGCAGTGGGGGTTTAGCACTCGCTCCATTAAATACAATTTTAGAATGTTAGCATAAAGGAGAATAGCATGAATCTGAAAGTATATAAAATAAGACCTCGCGCAAGATTACCCTTGCGCGCACATAAAACTGACGCCGGCATGGATTTATTCTACTGCCCTGACGAATCGACTGGCAGTGAATCTTCGTTGCCGATCTTGCCTCGCGAATCGAAATTGATTTCCACAGGCTTGAAAATTGAAGTACCTCGCGACCACATGTTGGAAATAAAAAATAAATCTGGGGTTGCTTTCAAGAGGAAGTTGATTACAGGGGCATGCGTTGTTGACCCGGGTTACGATGGGGAGATATACGTAAATCTCCACAACATCGGCACACAGACACAATATATAAATCCGGGCGATAAAGTTGCTCAGGCAGTGTTAATTCCGATTGTGCACTGTGGCGTTGAGGAAGTTGCAACCGATAATTTAAACTGTGATTCTCTACGCGGTGAAGGCGGATTCGGAAGTACGGGGGATAGATAGTGGGATCTTTCAGTCGAAAAGTAAAAAGAAACAACGCCAAAAAGCAGAAAAAGAAAGCAGAAAAAGAAATGGTGGAAAAGATTGCTTTATTTGGAAAATTGCCTTCAAACTGCTTGACATGCGAGAAATCATTTGATAAGATGAATAAACAACAAGTGATGTCGTGGAGCGTCGTAGTGCGAGAAAAAGAAGATAAAGTAAACCTTTATTGTCCTGATTGCTGGGAGGGTGCTAAAAAACTTGTTGAAGATCTTAAAAAACGAATGGAGAATAAATGAAAACAGCATTAACATATGATGACATATTGCTGGTGCCACAATACTCTGACATAGAGAGTAGAAAAGAGGTTGAGATTGGCAATGATTTGGATTACGATAGGTGGTTTGAGCTTCCAGTTATTTCTTCTCCGATGGATTCCGTCACAGAGGCACCAATGGCCATCGCCATGGCGAATGTTGGCGCTCTAGGTGTCCTACATCGCTATTGCACAATCAGTGAGCAAGCCAGAATGGCCAGGGAGTTTAGGATGGCGATGCCAAATTCATATCAGCATGTCGCCGCAGCCATCGGCGTTAGCGGCGATAACATAGAGAGGGCCACGGCTCTTTTTGATTCGGGTGTTTCAATAATCTGCATTGATGTTGCACACGGACACCATAGTTTGATGGAGAGTGCGATTAAATCAATTCGAGATACATACGGAGACACGGTGCATATCATGGCTGGTAACGTCGCGACCGCAGAAGGGTATTCGGATTTGCAGATCTGGGGAGCCGACAGCATCCGTTGCAACGTTGGAGGCGGCTCTATTTGTTCGACAAGAATTCAGACAGGCCATGGCATGCCAGGACTCCAAACAATTATGGACTGTGCTTCTGTGAAAGGTACTGCTAAAATTATTGCAGACGGGGGAATTCGTTCAAGTGGAGATATTGTGAAGGCTTATGCTGCGGGTGCTGATTTTGTCATGATTGGTTCGCTCTTGGCGGGCACTGACGAAACTCCAGGGGATGTGATCACAGTCAACCCCCTCAAAACAAAAGAGAAGGTTTATCGTGGGATGGCGAGCAAGGAGGCACAGATGGACTGGCGCGGCCGGTTCTCCTCTAACGAGGGTGTTGCGGCACGGGTACCGTATAAGGGCCCAGTGGGGGAAGTGTTGGTAGATCTTGTTAATGGAATTAAGTCTGGCTTTTCTTATTCTGGCTGTAGGGATATGAGCGAGTTTAAAAAGAGAGTAAAGCTTGTAAGACAAACTTCAGCGGGCCTAAATGAAAGCGGAACCCATATTTTAAGGAGATAATTTGTCCCAATACGTCGACAAAAAACAGATATGCTTCGATGGAAGCGCCAAGTTGCATGCTGATCTCAAAATAAGGTTACATACTGATGGTATAAAAATTAAAGATTTTTTTAATGAAATTGTATTGGCGTATGTAAACAGGGACGCTTATCTTATTAAGTTTGTTGAGAACCTGAAGGAGAAAAAAGAAATGTCTAAAAGCATAAGAAATAAATCTGCAAAAGAGAGACAAAAAAGAAAAGAAACAATTTCTCAATTTGGACTGGATGAGGATGAAATTGAGAATATATTTGACATAATAAAAAAGGAGCATCCAAGTTTATGAAAAAGTGTTTAGAAAAATGTGTAAAGAAAAATGAAAAATGTACTGAAAAAGATTGTAGAGTTTGGGTAGACTATGAAGAGGATTTAAATTGTTCTCTCTTGTCAATAGAGAGGTACGGCAATTTAACTCTTGACGAGACAGCGCGCCGTTTGAACTTAAGCATTGTTCGAGTGAAACAAATACAAGATAGAGCCCTACAAAAATTACAAAAAAACAGACGTTTAAAAGGGTTATAACTATTTATTATAGAAAAAGCCAGAAGTGCTGGCACGAGAATCATAAAACAAGGAGATTTTCCATGAGTGAGAAGAAGAACTTATTAAATGAAGGAACGGTTCGCCGCTTCATGAAGTTGGCTGGAAACTCAGCCATCGCCAGCGACTTTTTGAAAGAGGAATATTACAATCGCGATGACGACGAAAGCGTAATGCAAGAGCAGGAAGAAGAGGAGCTTGATATTGACGCTGAAATGGGCGAAGAGATCCCAGAAGACCCAGAAGGTGGTGTCGAGCTTGAAGAGCCAGGAGAGGAAGAAGAGGGCGATGCTGATGAAGGCTCCGTCGAGGCGTTTGCAAAAGACGCTCTAGAGGCGATCAGAGACGTAGCCGCCGACCATGGTGTCGAAATTGAGGTTGAAGAAGGTCCCGAGCCCGAGGAAGTTGAAGTTGGCGAAATGGATGCAGAAGCGGATTTAGAAGGCGAGCTTGGCCCCGATGAGGGAGAAGGCGAAGTTGAAATGGCTCCGGAAGAAGAAGAGGCCGCCCTACAGGCTCTCTCCGAGGTTAACTATCTTGACGAAGACGTGCTTATGGAAAATGTCTACCGTCGCGTTGCAAGGCGGATAGCCAAAGAAAAGCGTGCAGACGATGTAGCCACGATGCTTGCAGAGAAACTTAGCGCCCGAATCGCAAAGAA
>Ga0163180_10000342_pt1 | contig 26807 bp, 27 predicted proteins | sample AtlANTMetagenome_2_FD_109647 | JGI IMG/M metagenome (GOLD analysis project Ga0163180, IMG submission 109647) | Marine eukaryotic phytoplankton communities from the Atlantic Ocean - Atlantic ANT 4 Metagenome | ecosystem: Environmental > Aquatic > Marine > Oceanic | place: North Atlantic Ocean...
AGTTGGAAAACGAATATGGCATAAGGTATGAAAAAGTCGATGGTCGATATCAGAGAATTGCAGGACCAGCTTATCAAGAGATGGTCAAAGACCTTGAGGCACTTGGTCGTCAGGATGTGATTGATCGACTTCATGTTCTTTATTCAATTAGTATTTTTAAAATGAAAGAAATACACGATTTGGCTAAAGCTGGTGATATGGAAGGTCTTGATAAAATGGTCGGTAGTGCAAAGAGACACGGCGATGCTGTTGTAAGAAGTGGCCCACTTGGAACATAAAAGGTTAATAATATATTTTAAGGAACTATAAAAATGAAATTAACAAAAGAAGTATTAAAGAAAATGATCAAAGAGGCATTAGACGAAGCCTATCTTACGAAGCACTTTGGTTCGGATGAAGATAGGTCAGTCGATGCGATGCGTCGAGCAAGACCTATGGGTTACAAATCTGGTCCCAAAGGTCCCAGAGAGCCTTCTGTCGGCGGTGGAAATCCCGAAGTGACTATGCTTCAACGATGGCAATCCATGAAGAGTCTGTTGTCGATGGCACCGGGCATGGCAATTGGTATGGCAACACCAAGCTTTAAAAAAATGGAAGCACTCGCTGCTACCGAACCAGACATTGCTGATGCTTTAGCTAAGGGTCAAATATATGACAATGGCTTTGGCCGACAGCGCGAGGAATAAGATGGCAAAACGACTTTTAACAGAATTTTATGAACTGTGCAAAGATGGTATCTGCCAAGACCTTTTAACTGAAAGAGAGAAAAAGGAAGTTGCCAATGGTGCTCTTTATCTTTCTGGCCGCATTCAAACCTGCGAGAAGAAAAACGGAAATGGAAGAATCTATCCTTGCAAGACCCTAAAGAGAGAAATACAAAACTACCAAAAGGTTATTAAAGATAATCGAGGTCTTGGAGAGTTAGACCATCCAGATGATTCAGTTATTAATTTAAGAAACGTTTCTCATATGATCACCGAACTTTGGTGGGAAGGCAATGATGTAATGGGTAAGATTAAAATTCTTGATACACCATCCGGTCGTGTCGTAAAGGATCTAATCAATGCTGGTGTTAAGCTTGGTATTTCATCAAGAGGTATGGGTTCTGTTCAAGAACAAATGGGCAGCACAATCGTTCAAGAAGACTTTGAGTTGATTTGTTTTGATATTGTCTCTGAGCCGTCCACACCAGAAGCTTTTATTTATCCAGAAAAAAACAAACCAAATGTTGCTGTATCCATGTACGAAACTAAAATAAACGAAAGTAAAAAAAGTATTATTGAAAATCTTTTTAATAAGATATTAAATGACTGAGGAAACAATGAATAAAAGTGAATTAAAAAAAGTTTTGAAACCTTTGATTAAAGAGTGTATTAAAGAAGTTATTTTTGAAGATGGTACATTATCTACCATCATATCTGAAGTAGCCTTGGGTCTTGGTTCACCCCCAAAGCCCAAGATAACAGAAAAAACAAAAAAAGATAATTCTAAAATACTTGAAGAAAAAAGGAAAAGAGATTTAGAAAGAAGAAGAAGATTATTAGATGCTACTGGTCGCGATGCATATAATGGTGTTAATCTATTTGAGGGAACCACACCGATGGATCCACCTCGCTCCAACTCTTCGGCTCCTCACGGCGCACTTTCTGGGATTGACCCAAAAGACGCTGGGATTGATATTTCTTCATTAATGGGAAACACTGATGTTTGGAAAAAGGTTATAGGAAAATAAAATGGCATTAAATTTATCGATTAAACCGAGAAGAAACGAACCCATCGAAAGGGTTATAAAAAGATTTAATAAAAAAGTAAAAAAGTTGGGCATCATTGACGAAATAAAAGACCGCCGTCGATATCTTAAACCTTCGGAAAAACGCCGAAGAGCTAGAAAAAGGTCGGATGCCCGAAGAAGAAAAGAGGAAGCAAAACGTCAGAAGCGAACTATTTAGTTTTGTATTCAGTAATATAGGAGCGAATAAATGTCAGTATATAAGGCCAGTAGTTGGGGAAGAACAAGAACTCCAAAAAATATTTTGTCTGATCATAGAGCAGGAACAAATGCGGACGGGGACGGACTAACAATCTCCGGCGCAGCCACCAGTGCTGCGTTCAATACACAAAATCAAAGATATTTAATTCTTCAGTTAACGGCATATAATACTTCTTTTAAAGTTCAAGGATATATGCACGCTAGTGGTGCATGGGCAGATCTGAAAGGAAACCCAACACCGCCAACAATTAATCAAGCAGGTATTTGGGTTTTGGAAATATGGGGTCTTGACAAAGTTAGGTTTGTTACCGGTGGTGATTGTACTGTATTTGCAGCTTGTAGCACTTTTTAATAGGATTTTATAATGGGCAAATTTGGTTTCGTACATATGACAGGGCTCAATACGCCCGGACAAGGACCACATCAATCGCTTCAATTTGCTTCTGGCTCTGATCAGGCCGCACAAGCATTATCTGGAAGTCAGAACTTAACATATGATTATACTAATAATAATTTGTTTTTAAGTGGAACCATGTATGTTAGTGGAACCCTAAAGGCAAATGTTTTTGATGCCATTATAACAACCAAGACAGAAATTGAAGCAAGTGGTAGCACAAGATTTGGTGACGATGCTACTGATACTCATGTATTCACAGGTAGTGTTTCTGTTGTATCCGGCGCAACAAGGCAGCATTATTTTAAATTAGGGGCAGGTAGTCACACGGTGGCTGCATACGATTGTATTATTGGTGTAAGTTCAAGTGCTTATACTTCAATCACTTTGCCAAACGCCGCCACCGCTGGTATCGGCAGAATTATTATTATTAAAGATGAAATGCAAGGCACAAGACCAAGCTCAAGACATATAGCAGTTTCTGCCTCTGGTGGGCAAACAATTGATCATTCTGCAACATACAACCTCACTGGAGATTCTCCCGCACTAAGTATTTATAGTGACGGTATATCAAAATGGTTTATTTATTGATATAGGGGGGAGTATGAATGGGTTACAATATATTATCCGGGACAGTATCCACAATTGATTTCTTTGGGTCTGGGTCTTTTACGGGTTCATTTGGTGGCGATGGCACCGATTTAATAAATGTAAAGCAGTTTGACCTATATGGGGTTCAAACTTCTGGTCGAGTGGTGCTTTTTAAAGAAGTCTCAGGTCAGACTGCTCTTCAAGCTGATACAAATTTATTTTATGACACCACTGTTGATGCGCTAACTACTCCGGTTTTAACGGCATCTTCTGGTGTACATTTTTCGGGACTCTCGGCTGGAACAGCAACAACTTCTAGCTTTTTAGCTGTGGATTCAAACAATAATCTTGTTTTAACAAGTTCTTCTGGTAAAATATCAGCCTTAAATAATGCAGCAACAAATAGGCTTGTTACATTTGGCTCAACTGTTTCTGAGCTTGACGGCGAGGCAAACCTTACTTTTGATGGCAATTATTTGTCCTTGCAAGGTGGACTCGTATTGAAACGGAGACAAATAGCTTCAACCATCACAGCTTCAAATACAGATTATTTTATTGGTATTTCTGCATCTTCTAATATTGATATAGCATTGCCAGATGCATCTGATTTAACAAGTGGTCAAGTTTTTGTTTTCAAAGATGAAAACGGAACTGCCAATAGTCATGTCATTACAATAATAGCAAGCTCGTCACAAACTATTGACGGACAACCATCCATTAGACTTGAGAGTCCGTATGCTGCGGTTAACTTATATTCGGATGGGACAAATAAATATTTTATTTTTTAATGTTAATAAAATTAAACCTTTACGAATAATATTAAAGAATAATATGCCAATCGCATTGCTGCTCTCTATTTAGAAGCGTATGGGATAGGTGCGTTCGCGCCCTGTCTTAAGTTTATATTTTTAAAAGGAGGAAAAAATATATGGCTTACAAATTTCAATTGGGTGCATACACTGCATCCGGTTCTTTAACTCAAGAAGGTGCGATTGAATGCGATACCAGTTTAACAATTGGTTCTGCTGTTATGTCTGAAGCTGATCTTGAAAAACTTGACGGCATTACCAATGGTACTGCCGCTGCAAATAAAGCACTTGTTGTTGATGGTAGTAGAGATATTGCCAATGTTGGTAATGTTACTTCAACTGGCAACATCACTGCTGCTGGTTCTTTCATTATTGGTTCTGCTGATTTGAATGAAACAGATATGGAAAAACTTGATGGCATTACTAATGGTACTGCTGCTGCGAGTAAAGCTGTTGTCTTAGATGCTTCTAAGAACATCGCTACTATTGGAACTATTGGTTGTGGTGCTATCACTTCAACTGGTGCTTCTTCTTTTGCTGGTGGTATTACACCGGCTGCTGCTAATGGTGCTGCCCTTGGTAGTGCTGCAAAGGAATGGGCTGACCTCTATCTTCATGATGGCGGTATAGTTTATTACGGTGCTGATCAAGACGTTCGCTTGTCTCATGTTGCTGATTCTGGTCTTTTGTTAGAATCAACCAACGCTGGTAATGCTAACGCTGCTATGTTGAAGCTTCAATTGTCTTCTTCATCTCCAGCAGATAACGATGAGATTGGTAAATTGGTCTTTTCTGGATATGATGATAACGAATCAGCAGAGGTTTTCGCACAAATACTTGCTAAGTCTACTGACGTTTCTAACGGTTCAGAAGATGGATCTTTGGCACTTTCGACAATTGTTGCTGGTTCTCCAGTAGAATTCATTAATATTAACGGAACCGCCGCCTCAACTGTAACTTTTGTTGATGGTGCTTATGATGTTAATATTGCTTCTCATGATGGCTCTAATGGTCTTAAGCTTGGCGGAACTTTAGTTACTGCTACTGCTGCTGAATTGAATTATGTTGATGTTGCTTCTGCTGGTGTTGTCGAAGCTTCTAAAGCTTTGGTTGCTGACTCTGATGGTTTGATTGAATTCCAAGATGGTACGATCAATGGTCTCTTTGGTCAGTCCGCTGATGCTAATGCTCTCGTTTTTGGTGCTGATAAAAACTTTGCAATCTATTATGATGAAGCACAATCTGATGGGCTTGTTATCGCTGGGTTGCAAAATTCTGAAGCATCAGTTCAGATTGTTGCTGATGAAGCTGATGATGCTTCTGTTGCTCTTATTGCCGACCAAGGTGACGATGCTGGAGACGGCTGGAGAATGATCCACCAAGCAAGTGATAATACTTTGCAATTTGGTAACGATATTGCTTCTCAAGGAACTTATGTTTCTCACTTTACAATTACACCAAACGCAACTGTTGGCAATTCAACTGCGGCATTCTTAGGCAATATGACTGTTGCTGGTGATTTAACCGTTAACGGTTCTACTACAACTGTTAATTCTACCACAATTAATGTTTCTAGTTCATTCACTTTTGAAGGTGCTGCCAACGCTCATGAAACTACGCTTCATGCTGGTGGTGATGGAACTGGTGACGATCCAGTCGCTGATACCACATTGTATTTGCCTGCATTGTCTGCTGGTAACTATTATATTCCAGCGTTAGCTGACAAGGCAACTGCTGCTTCTGCTGCTGTTACTGCTGCTGAATTCGCCCTCCTTGATGGTGGTTCTACTGTTGGTACAACTGCTCTTGCTTCTGGTGATGGTTTCTTGCACAATGATAATGGAACAATGAAGCAAACATCAATCGATAAGATTGCTGACTTGTTTGCTGGTGGCGGTCTTGCTGCTTCTAGCGGTGTTTTATCTGTAAATATTGATGGTCTTAGTGCTCTTGGTGGTACTGGAATTCACCAGACTGATGACCACTTTATATTTTCTGATGGTGGTACTGAAAAGAAAATTACTTTCTCAAATCTCCAAGATGCAGTATTTGCTGATATCTCTGGTGATATTGCTGTTGCTGCTGGTGGTGCCGCTACCATTCAAGCAAACGCTGTTGAAGGTTCCATGCTTAACAACAACGTCGTTTCTGGTTTGACTGATATTGGTGCTGATATTGCTGCTACTGATGAGTTGATCATTAGCGATAATGGTACTATTAGAAGAACTGACATGTCACGTCTTAAAACCTACATTGGTAGCGGCCAACAGTCTGTTACTTCTGGAAGCTATAGTGCTGGTATGACTCTTTCTGAAGGTATTAATTACTTTGGAACACACGGTGGTGCGATTACTGCTACTCTTCCAAGCAATTTGGAAGTTGGAGAAAGCGTAAAAATTAAAGTTGGTTCTGACTGTAGTGTAACTAATAAATTGACTGTTAGTGGGTATGCGGATCACACAATTGATGGCTCGTCCTCAATCGTTCTTGAATCTCCATATGCTGCTGTTGAATGTGTTTATGTTATTTCTGGTTCATGGAGAGTATTCTGATTTAAAATTAGATTATTATCTATCCTTATTTTGTGGCGGTTGTCTTCGGACAACCGCCCTTTTTTTATTTGAAATCTATTTATTGCGAGGTATTTTATGGCTTATAAATTTTCAAAAGGCTCTCGCGGCCTTGGAGATATTACATTTGAAGATGATGCTGACACCGGCATTGATTTTGAAGCAGACACAATTAAACTTGAGACAGCGGGAAATGAAGTTCTTGTCGTCTCTGGTTCAAATGTCGGAATAGGAACCAACACACCCGACTACACACTTGATGTGGCTGGAAACATAGGGGTTAATCAATACATCTATCACAACGGTGATGGCAATACATGGATAAATTTTACTGATAATCGAATAAGATTTAATGCGGGTGGTAACAATTTCATAGATTGTGAAGATCCCGGCAGTTCTCCTCATAAAGTTAGAATCAATAATGGTGGTAATAATATTGACTTTGTTATCAAAGACAACAGTAATAATGTGTATTTCACGGCTGATGCATCTACTTCAAGGATAGGAATTGGAACCACCACTCCCGACGAATCACTACATGTGGCTGGGAATATCAAAGCATCAGGAGACGATGTTAGAATTAAAATTGATGGAGACACTGATAGTCATCCGGGCCTTGAACTTTATGAGAACGGCACAAGAAAATGGATTATTTTCAATGACTATACCAATGATAATCTTACATTCAAGACCAATAGCAACACAAGAATGTCAATACAGCAAGCTGGGAATGTTGGAATCGGAACCACCTCTCCTATCGCCGAATTAGATGTCGCAGGTAAAATAGCCATAACAGCCGAAGTTGCAACACCAAGTCAGCCCTCAAATGGCCAAGGATATCTTTATACTAAATCAGATGGAAAAATCTACTGGAGATCGTATGATGTTGCAGAAACAGATTTAACCCAAGCTGGCGGCGGCGATGGCGGCAGCGGAGACGCACTAGGAGCAACAGCGCAAAAAACAAGCAACTATACAGCTTCTAACTGGGATTTTGTTTTGGTTAACCTTGTTGGGGCTTCTGGCGATGTAACAATTACATTACCCGCTGCTTCGTCCGATGCTCAAGTTGCTGTAAAGATCGCTGGTGTTGCGAATGGAAAGACAGTTACCGTTGACGGAAATTCATCTGAAACCATTGACGGAGCAGCAACAAAAATAATGGATTCAGATTATGAAAGTATGCATCTTATTTCAGATGGAAGCAATTGGTGGAGGATAAGTTAATGCCAGTAATGAAAGAAAATTATTTAAGAAGTGCTCATGATACAACATTTAGTCCAACAGGGCTTTGGAATTTTGTAACCAATGCTGTAACAACAGATTCATCAGGAAATAGCATGACTCTGACAGAAGCGGAACTTGATAGTGGCGATCCCACAGATGACGCAGATTTTATTTACGGACAAGCGGAGGGACTATCTCACTTTCAAGTTTACAGAAATAACAGTTCTGATTTTAATTATACTGGTGCGATGAGCTTTTGCACCCTTGTTAACACAACAGGCTGGCTCCCGGATAGTGAGAATGGATTTTGCCAATTGTGTATTCATCGAGGTGGGGCCAATGGTAACGTGTTTTCGGATGCTACGATTGATCAGCGGTTTTCATTACAAATTACAAACACCGGACATATAAGATATTTACATCAATCTGGTGGCAGCGGCGGAAGTCTTACAAACCATATAGCAGTTGCGGATAGAAGAATAAGAAAGCACTACGAATGGAATCATATTGGATTTACCAGAGATTCAAATGGAACTGCGATTAAACTTTATTTCAATGGTGTTCAAATTCACAGTTCAACCATGGCATCGGCCCCCGGTTCAAATGGAAACTCTTTTTTTGCAATGGGCGAACTTTATAATTATAGAAGAACGTTAACCAATACCGTTGCTCAAACGTCTGCTGTAATTTTTAATCAAGAACTCTCAGCAAATCAAATCAAGTATCTTGCGAGAAAAACTCTTGGATATCACAGAGTACAATAAAATAAACTATTTATATATAAATTGGAGACTTATAAATGTCATATAATCTATTAAGCGGAAGTGTTAACTTTGTTGGAACACGACAAGGAACTGTGGAGGATCTTGTTGATACTCACACCACACAAACTGTTGCTGGAGCTAAAACTTTTACTTTTTTAACTGGCACTAATGCATTTATTGCTAACACAATCGGTGTCAACAATCATGCTACTGATCACGCTTTAAGCGTAACAGGTGACATTTCTGGATCTGGTAACATATCTGGTTCTGCTTTTTGGGGTGATGGAAGCAATTTGACTGGAATTGATAAAGTTGTAACTGCTCTTAATAACGCCACACAAAATGAATTATTGGTGGTTGGATCAACAATAACAGAATTGGATGCCAAAAACACTCTAACTTATGATGGCACTAAGCTAGCAGTTACAGGTGCTATTTCTGGATCTGGTAATATATCTGGTTCTGCTTTTTATGGTTCATGGGCTGGTGCGAACATTCTTGGATCTCAAGTCCAAAAGGCCAGCAATGGAGCAATAGGTGACAGCAGCGGATTGACACTCACAACTACTGGTGTGACTGCTCAAAATTCACCAGCAAGTTCGGCAAAAGTCTTTATTGACGAATCTGGGATCAAATATTCAACGATTGCAAACATACTTGCAAACAATGCCGCCGTTACAAGTTTAGCCAATGCGGGTACATCTGATAGAGTTTTAACTTCTAATGGTGCTGGTGCAATAAATTCAGAACAGTATATGACATTTAACGAAACAGCAGGTTTAAAAGTATTGAACGCTATGCCTATATCCGGCTCAGGCTTGCTTCAAGTTGCTGGAGATGCTTTATTTGAATCCACTGTTGCAGTGACAGGTAATTTGTCCGCTTCTTCTGCTTGGATTGCTGACTATGTTTATCATCAAGGAGACGATAACACATATGTTGGATTTGGGTTGGATGATAATTTTAAAGTTGTTGCTGGTGGAACACAAATGATAACTGCATATGGTAACCTTTCCACCAAGAGGACTCAAATAGAAGGTGGTGATTTCAAGGTCAACACAAGTGGTTTGGATTTTTATATTACAAGTTCAACTGGATATGTTGGAATCGGTGTTTCGGACCCAGATAGTCCTCTTGAAGTTCTTTCAACAGCGGCCCAGTTTAAATTATCTTATGATGCTGCAAATGCTGCACAATTTACTGTTGCAAGTAATGGTAATTTGACAATAAATCCAAATGGAACAACAACGGTTGATTCCGCATTGGGTGTAAATGGAAATACAACACTTGGAGACGCATCTGGAGATATTGTTACAATAAACGGAACAGGTGTCACTATACCAAATGGTTTAAATTTTGATTCAAACACATTATTTATAAGTTCTTCTAGTAATAGAATTGGCGTTGGGACTGTAAATCCATCTGCTTCTCTTGACATTTTATCAACCACTGAACAATTACGTTTGTCTTATGATGCTGCTAACTTTACACAATTTGAAGTCAACAGTAGCGGCAATATAACAGTAGACCCCGTAAACAGCATGACTCTTAAGGGTGATTTGATCATTAAAGATGGAAGCGAAGAAACAAAAACAATCGTTCAAATATTTGATAATCAGGACGATGGTCTTATTGGAGGTTATGCTGGTGGTAGTGATTTAAATGTTTTAATTCATGCGAATGGTATGTCATATATTAAAGGCGGTGGGCTAACCATCGGAGAATCTAGCGGAGATCATAGCTTTAATATAACTGGCTCGGCAGCCATCTCTGGCTCTCTTTCGTTGTCTTCAACCACTCCCACCGCCGCTGGTGCCGGGTTTACAAGTGGTTCTCAGGATTATTCAATAGCAAATATTAATGGCGAGATTGTTACAACTATTCTACTTTCCTTATCATCATCTACTGGGGGGCCGCTGTCTTCTAACGGTTGTAATGCAGACAAGAAAATTATTGGTAATTTTTCTGGTGCATCCAATGCATATATGACAAAGCTAACTTCCGCTAAAAATGGATATATTTATAAAGCTTCTATGTCTTGTATCGAGACACCTACAGGTGGTGAACCAGATATCGATTTGGTTGTCTCGTCAAATGCAAATGGTCAAGGAACAACATACGATGGCGGCGGAGGAACAAACATTGCTTTAATCACTGTTGGAGACGATTGGGCACAAGGGACTTATCAAGAAAGCAGCAACACACCAGCGGACCCAAGCAGTTTAGTCTTCACTAACGGTTTAAATGACTTGTATCTTTATATAGCTGTCGGCGCATCAGCCGGTCACGTTCAAAACGCATATACTGCTGGTAAGTTTGTTATAAAGCTTTACGGAGCCAGCTTCTAATATTAGAATGTACTTTTCTTCTATAAAACACTATTTATTGTTGATAATAGTATTCCTAGGAGTTTATATTAATGTCTTCAATGTTAGAACAAGCAATTGTCGATGCAGCCGCACTACGCGAAGCTGCACTTAAAAACGCAGAACAATCAGTTATTGAGAAGTATGCACCCGAAATTAAAGCCGCAGTAGATTCTTTATTGGAGAATAGTGGTAAAGAAGAAATCTTGACAGAACAAGATGAGATGATGGCAACATCAGCCCCTCCCACTAACCCAATCGAGGCCCCATTTGCCGCAGTTGATCCAAATCCCGGCCAAGAAGTGGAAATGGCCATAGAATTTGAGTTTAATCCGCAGGATTTTCAAATTGATCTTGGAAATATAAAAGATATGGCAGCAGCAGAGCCCACTTCTGCTGGCGAACAGCCAGAAACAACTGATGATTTGTTGGGAGACCTTGGTCTGGCCGACGATGCTGCTGGTGAAGAAGACGAAACTCTTGCGTTGCAAGAAATTATGAACTTGTTAAGCGAAGACTCTGAAGAAATTATAGAAGAAGAATTAATTGTTGATATGGGTCAAGAAAAAACTGGGACCTTTGAAACAAATGAAGCCACCCTTCAATATGAAAAAGAAATGGAACTTGCAAAACGTGAATCCACCAAACATAAAGAAGAAAACGAAGAACTTGATAAAAGAATTAAAGAACTTCAAGAAGCGGTTGGTTCATATAGAACAAAAAATAAAGAATTATATTCTGCTGTGAAGCAGTTGAAAAATAGATTGGAAGAATCAATGCTATCTAATGCAAAATTGATTTATTCTAATCGCATATTAGGCGATGCCTCCTTGAATGAGCGACAAAAAGATAAAATTGTTGAAGCCATCGCCAAGGCAAAAACAACAGATGAAGCAAAAGCTCTTTGCGAAACTCTAAAAGCTACAGTGGGATCCACCAAAAATGATGGTCCAAAATCACTGAGCGAGTCTGTACAAAGAAAATCAAATTTATCTAGTGTTCTGCCAAGACGTAAAAAAGAAATAAATGAAAATCTCTCGTTTGCTGATCGAATGAAAAAGCTTGCGGGAATTTCATAGACGTTATAAGGAGGTTACTAAATGTCTATTATTAATACACTTACAGAAGGCATAGTAAACCGTGATATGGCTAAAGAAGGCGCAGCCCTTCTTAATAAATGGTCACAAACTGGTTTACTTGAAGGTCTTCAAACCGAAAGATCCAAGCAAGGAATGGCTCGTCTTTTGGAAAATCAAGCAAAAGAACTTCTTCGCGAAAGCACATCTATGGCTGCTGGCGATGTTGAAGGTTTCGCTGCTGTTGCATTCCCAATTGTTCGCCGTGTTTTCGGTGGACTTATCGCTAATGATCTTGTTAGCGTTCAACCGATGAGTTTGCCATCTGGCCTCATCTTCTTCCTTGACTTTGTATTCTCTGACGATGCAGCCGGTTCATCGAAGACCGATAAAGTTCGTCATGGAAATGTTGCCGATGATTCTATTTATGGAACCAACAGGGTTGCATCGCAAATCACTGGTGGTGTTAGCATAGTTGGTGCGGATCTTAAAGAAAATCTCTCTGGTCCTCGCAACATGGTAGGTTACGCTTATGGTTCGCCTTCGGCTTCACTTGATGTCCCTGCCGATGCTCACTCCCGTGCTGTCGCAATGTTTGTATTGTCCGGTAATGTTTCCGAGACAAACGCCAAATATATTAAATATGACCCAGATTTGTTGACAAATACAACTGGGGACTTATGTATTGTTCTCGATGTTGCATCCCAAGTTTTCTCAAGCTCTAACGGTAGCCCAGCAGATCTTCAGAATCTTGCGACATTTGAAATTGCTGGTAATACATTGGCAGACAAGTCAACCGAACTTGGGCAAGCTTTCGCTGAAATCACCAACACTACCGCTGACCATCAAATCCGTCGCCTAACTCAAAGAGTTTCTGCGGCAGATTCTGGATTGCTTGCGGGTGAAGACTCAATTCGTTTTGTCTTTGTTAACCGCTCTGCAACCTTTCACGCAAGTGGTTATGATGGTGCGTCATTGACTCCCGCAGCATTGGACAATGCACTTAATTTGAGTTTCCCTATTAGAGACCAATTAAAAGCCAGCAACGCTATTGGTTCTGTCGTCGGCGACGACCACTGGGCACTTGAAGGCTCGGCAGAAATTCCAGAAATCGACATCAAGGTTGATAGTATCGCTATCACAGCGCAAACCAAGAAGTTGAAAGCCAAGTGGACCCCAGAATTGGGTCAAGACTTGAATGCTTACCACAACTTGGATGCTGAAGTTGAGTTGACTTCGATTCTTTCTGAGCAAATCGCTCTTGAAATTGATCGTGAGATTCTTGCTGATCTTGTTAATGGTGCAACCGCTGGTACTTATTACTGGTCACGTTCACCGGGTCTTTTCGTGAATCGTCAAACTGGTGCTGAATTGGGCGCAACTGCTGCTGCTCCTGACTTCACTGGTACTGTTAGCGAATGGTATGAAACTTTGATTGAGACAATTAATGATGTTTCAGCACAGATTCATGTCAAGACACTTCGTGGCGGCGCAAACTTTGTTGTTTGTTCTCCAGAAGTTGCTAACATTCTTGAGTTCACCTCTGGATTCCGCGCTAATGTTACCGCTGACGCTGATAAGGGCGAAATCGGTGCTGTTAAGGTTGGTTCATTGAGTCGCAAATTCGATGTTATGGTTGATCCTTACTTCCCACGAAACGTTGTTCTCGTTGGTCGCAAAGGCAACTCTTTCCTTGAAAGTGGCTATGTGTATGCACCTTATGTGCCTCTCCAAGTCACTCCAACGATCTTCGGTGTCGAGGACTTCGTTCCTCGTAAGGGTGTCATGACCCGTTACGCTAAGAAGATGGTACGTCCTGATATGTACGGTCTTGTTATCGTCCGAGGACTTCTTGGTGAGTCTGGAGCTAGCTAATCTAACTTAGAATAGCGATGCTATAAAAAATGCCCCTGATGATTTATTTCATCGGGGGTTTTTCTTTTTTAAGATACTATTTACTATTGATCGCGCACAAGCGCAAAAGATATTAAGGAGATCAATAATATGTCAAAATCTGGAAGATATTCTGCGGATAGAAAGAAGATCCAAGCCGTAGCCGCCGCTGAAACACTAGTTGTTCAAGTTGCAGATTGTGGAACCATTTTCACACTCGCTGGTGGTGCTGGTACAAGTAACATTACTCTACCCTCAATAGCCGCTGCTGGTCCCGGTTGGTGGTGCAAATTTGTTCTTTTGGCTAACAATGGAGCTGGCGCAATAACTATTTCTGCTGAAACTACTGGTACAATGATTGCTGCTAGTTTTGGTGGATTGGGAGACAGCACCAACGCTGCCAACGTAGAAAGCAATGCTGCTGCTGACTCAATTGCGTTCGATGCAAATGGTGCTCTAGCTGGTGATCAAATCGAAGTTATTTGCACTGGTGATAAGATGTTAGTCCAAGCATTTAGTACTGGTGACGATAAAGACATCACTGTTGCATAATCCCTAATCTCCACAATACAAAGACTAAACCCACCATTGTGTGGGTTTTTTCAATTTCGCAAATTTTACCCCGGCCAAATTTTCAGATTTGAGACTAATTATTAATATATTCACAGGAGCAAATAATGGGCAAAAGAAACAAAAGAGCAAGAACTATGCTTAAAAAAATGAGTATTCTCAATGAGATTCCAGATATCCAAACAGCAAAAAAATATGGTATTGAAGAACAAGTAAATGCTCGAATTCAACTTGAAGAAGAGAACTCACTTCGCATTCAAAAACTTAAAGAAGCTCAAGAGGCTGAAGAGCAAGCCATCAAACTCAAGGCAGAACAAGAAGCTCGTCAAAAAGAAGCAGCCGAGTTAAAGAAAAATAAATTAAAAAAAGAAGAAGCTTGTGAAGTTGAACTTAATAAACCAACAAAGAAATCAACGACTTCCAAACCGCGTACTCCTCGTCGTCGTAAGACACCTAAAACCACCAGATCAAAGCAATAGAAGCTTTCATAATATTGCAACTATTTATTCTTGATTGGAGGTTTCATGAATGGCGATACCAACCCTTACACCAAAAGCGACCGAAAGCGCAATAACTTTACCAGCAACGGCATCATTTAATGGATCGGCTGCGGCGGACTCACATGTTGCCGCTGCATGTCCTATTGGATTTTATACTAGCTCAGTTGCGTTTATAACTGGTGCGGTTGCACAAGTTGCTTATACATATAAGAAATTAGGTGGAGATGTTCTTGATATAGAAATGCCATCCGGTAGTGTTTTTGCCAATTATGAAGAAGCGGTGCTTGAGTATTCATATTTGGTTAATGTACATCAATCAAAGAACGCTATAGGATCAATGCTAGGGGCCCAAACGGCGAGTTTTGGCCATCAAGGCGAGGTTACCACTGGTCCCGATGATGTAGCCCTTAAATACCCTAGATATTCGTTTGAATCGGCATTTCGTATTGCTGATATATATTCAACAGAAGCAATTTCTGGTGGAGATATAACAATACATTCAGCCTCATTTGCTTCAATTTCAGACCAACAAGATTATGATCTTCAAAGCTTAATATCTTCTCTGTCAACAGATGATTCTACTGTTCCTTTTTATGGCAAGGTTGGATCTAAAAAAGTCAAGATACATCAGGTATTTTATGTCTCTCCTAAGCAAATGTGGAGATTTTATGGTTATTATGGTGGCCTTAATGTTGTTGGTGATTTCAACAATTATGGACAATATGCTGATGACTCTTCTTGGCAGGTAATACCAGCATGGCAAAACAAACTTCAAGCAATTTCGTATGAAGATCATTTGTATACAAGAACGTCTCATTATTCTTATGAGGTAATAAATAATAAATTGCGCGTTTTCCCAACTCCCAATGACGCATCACCAGAGAGGTTCTGGGTTCGATTCAGTATTAAAAATGAAAATGAACCATGGGAAAGCGATTATGATACTGGGGAAGACGGTATTAATAATATGAACACTCTGCCGTTTGAAAATATTCCATATGAAAGTATTAATTCAATTGGTAAACAATGGATCCGTAGATTTGCTCTTGCTTTATCTAAGGAGACGTTAGGACAAATTAGAGGCAAATTTGGAGGGTCAATTCCTGTTCCCGGAGACAACATAACTCTGAATTCCGCTGATTTACTTGGTCAGGCTAAAGAAGAGCAAAATTCTTTGAGAGAAGAGTTAAAAACGCAATTGGATGAAATGACATACCAGAAAATTGCTGCTTCCGATGCCGAAGTCACTGAAAATGCATCTAAGGTTATTAAAAATGTTCCTTTAAAAATCTTTGTGGGGTAAATAAATGGCAAATAAATGGAAAAAATCAGCACAACCACCCCCTCCTTTGTTTTTAGGAGAAAAAGAAAGAGATCTTGTAAAGCAAGTTAACGATGAAATCATTGAAAGAGTCGTTGGACAACAAGTTCTTTATTTTCCGATTGATTTAGAACATACAAATTACCATTCATTGTATGGCGAGGCGATGGAAAAAACGTTTTTACCTCCTATAAGAGTCTATGCCCTTGTTGAGTATGGCGGAGAAGAAACAAATTACATGTCCAATGTCGCAATTGACGAAGTTTCTAAGATAACAGTTAAATTTCATAAAAAAAGATTAACAGAAGATCAGAATTTGGAGGTTAGAGTTGGCGATTTTTTAAAGTATGGCGATAGTTACTATGAAATAGTTAAAAATTCTAGTCCAAAGTTACTTTTTGGACAAATAGAACATAAACATGAAATTATTTCCGAATGCATAAAAGCAAGAGATGGATTATTTAATGCCGAATAAAGATATAATAATGGAACCCTCTTCAATCGAAACTATAGACGTTGCGCTTTTTGAATGGGTTTCAAAAAGTTTAGATCTTCATGCAACAACCAATAAAGGTTGGAAAAAGGTGCCCACAATCTGGTTGGGGACAGAACGCGCTTATCAAATAAAAAATGATAAAGATATTCGCGGCTCAAATGGAGATGAACGTTTAAAATTGCCAATAATAACTGTTTCAAGAGAATCAATAGCAAAAGATTTAAATTTTAAAGGATCTTTTCAAGCAAGCATCCCCGAAAATCCTGATTATCGCGGTGGATCAGTTACAATCCATAGAAGAATAAAACAAAATAAAACAAGAAATTTTGCAAATGCTGATAAAGCGAGAAGATATAAAAATGGAGAAGAAACCGGGAGACATAATAATAAAAAAGTTGTTTACGAGTCAATAACAATTCCCGCTCCAACATATGTCACAGTAATGTATGAAATAAATTTAAAATCAGAATATCAACAACAAATGAACGAAATGTCACAGCCATTTATGACCAAGATCGGACAAATAAATAGTTTTTTTATTTCCAATGACGGCCATCGCTATGAGGCGTTTATAGAGCAAGAATTCACTGAAACAAAAAATGTTAAAGATCTAGGAGAGGATGAAAGACTGTTTGAAACAACTGTTAAAGTAAAAGTTCTTGGATTTTTAATTGGAGAAGGAAAAAATAGAGAGAAACCAAAAGTTTCTATTCGCGAGAATCAAGTCGAAGTTAGAATAAGTAGAGAAAGAGTTATTGCCGGTGATAAACGGCCTTGGATTGAAGATGACTTCGATTACAGAGATTAGTGTGCTGTTACATAAAAAACATACTATTTATTGTGAGATAGAAATATATAAAGGAGATTGCATTAATGCCTACAAAGTTTGATTTTATTTCGCCCGACGTGGTATTTAACGAAGTTGATTTAAGCCAACTCCCAACAACCCCAGATGATGAAGGTTTGTTGGTTATCGGTCGAGCGTCCCGTGGCCCAGCCATGCAGCCCATTAGAATTAGGAATTCACAAGACCTTGATGATATTTTTGGGGAACCATTAGATGGTACTGGACCTTCTGCTACCCATGATACATTTAGAGACGGGAATGTATCGGCTCCAACCTATGGCTTATATGCTGCAAAAACATGGTTAGAAAACGCTGCTTCTCCTGTAACTTATATTAGACTTGCTGGTGAGGATGCGTCTAGTCAAGCCGCTGGTTACACAAAAGCAGGTTGGACTTTAGGTACACCTGCTATTGCTACAAATCCTGCTAATAATATCGGAGCATATGGTTTATTTGTTTGCCCAACGGGATCAAGTACACATCTAGTATCTGGTTCATTGGCAGCGATTTTTTACACTTCGGGGGCGTGCTTGACCCTCGATGGCAAGTTGGCGAATTTGGACAATGGCGGTTCTGCTGTTCAGAGCACATCTAGTCTTGGAGCAATGATTGAGTCGGATGCTAATGGGACATATACAGAATTTAAAATAGATGTTCATACTGCGGCTGGAGGATCTCCCTCTGAGAGTATTTATTTTAATTTGATTCCCGGCGACAACAATTCCGTTAGAAACGCTGTCAACACTAACCCACAAAGGTTGGTTTCTGGCCAATATGCTTCAACTCAAGATAAAAAGTTCTTCCTTGGCGAGTCATTTGAGACTTCTTTGCAACATTCATTGTTGCAAGGTAACAGTGGTGCCGAGGCAGCAAATCAAGACGTTGCAGCCGGTAAACAACTTGGTATTTTGCTTCCTCTTGTTAGTGGTAGTGCCTTTTGGGCATCACATGAACAAGCAGCGACTGCTGCCAAGTCTGGTTGGGTTATTAATAGAAGGGTATCTGGAAATGAAACTGAATTTTTTGACCCATATGGTGCAACCAAACTGTTCAGAGTAGTAGCTTTACAAGAAGGTGTTGAATTTCAAAATAAACATGCAATTGTAATTTCTGATTTGAAAATAAAAACTGGTCCCGGAAACAAATCCACCTTTACTTTAAAAGTTGTTAATGACACAGGGGGTTCAATTGAAGAATATACCAATTTGAATCTCGATTCTACTGATTCTAACTTTATTGGTCGGAGAATCGGTACTACATATAGATCTTGGGACAATACAAATAAAGTATTTAATATGATTGGAGAATACCCAAACCAGTCAGACTATATTAGAATAGAACTTTCTGATGATTTAATTGCTGGCCTTTCTGACCAATCCGCCCTTCCATTTGGATTTTATGGCGATTTCCGACCAAGACCGTTTACCATACATTCGGGCTCGGCCACTAAGCCCCAGAATTATGATACTGTCGGAAACACTGAAAACAATGCATTTATCGGCGAACCCGATCAACATTATGGTTTCGCGAAAAACCTCGCAAATGACTTTTCTAATCAATTAGTTGTAGTGACTGGTGATGAAAATGGCTCTGGCGTTACCGCATCATTTGATTGGGGATCGATTCCGTTAACAGACCAGTCCACAAACGGCGGTAATCATTATGCGCCGACCGATTTGTTTGGTATCCGAAACACAAGGACAACAGACGCTGCTCAAGCTCCTGCGAGTAAAGATTTTTTCAAATGGGGCGACTATAAGGACTTTTCAAAGATTCTCGGCGGAGCCGTAAATCAACACGCTTCAGCCAGTAATAATCAAATAACCTATGTCTTCTCATTGGATCAAATAATGCACGATGCAGCCGGTGGCGGCACCTATTATCACAAATCGGGATCATGCGCTGTCGCCCCCGACGGCGGCTCGTATACTGCGCTCAGTGGTACAGCAGATCTTCTGGATCAAGGCATAAAACAGTTCGTTTTTCCACTATATGGTGGGTTTGATGGATTGGATATTACTCAAGCAGATGCGTTTTCGCAAAGAAACGTTTTGGGAACTTTGACCGCAAATCAACATTACGCTGTTAACTCAATTGAGAAAGCAATTGATATTGCAGCAGATAAAGATCAAATAGATTATGATGTTATTGCATATCCCGGATTGATGCATACTGCTTTATCTAATAAACTTATAAACATAGTTGAAAAGAGGGCCGATTGTTTAGCTATTCTCGACCTTGATGATTCATACAATGAAAAATATGAAAATTCGGGCACCCCTGATACAACTAACGGCACCGTCACTCAGGCGATTTCAAACATTAAGTCTCGCGATTGGGATTCTAGCTACGCTGCGACATATTTCCCAAGGGTTAAGATGTCAGTTGATGGCAATAACACACTCACTGTTCCCGCATCGGTTGCCGCTATTGGAGCTATCGCGCAAGCAGAAAATGATGGTTCTTCATCACCTGCTCCATGGTTTGCCCCTGCTGGTTTCAACCGAGGTGGACTTGGAGATCTTAGCCCATATCCAGTGATTAACTGCCACAGAACACTTACGAAAGGCAACAGAGATGATTTGTATCAACTCAATGTTAACCCAATCGCTAGATTTGCAGCAATCCCAGCCATTGTCGTATTCGGGCAAAAAACATTACAACAAACTCCATCCGCTTTGGATAGAGTAAACGTTAGACGTTTGATGAATTATCTCAAAAAGCGGATTGGTCGAATTGCAGATACTATTCTGTTTGAACCAAATCTTAATGCAACGTGGAATAATTTCAATGCACAAGCCGGTGCTGTCTTGCAAGATGTTCAAACAAGATATGGTATTGCCGAGTATAAATTGGTTCTTGATGAGACAACAACAACTGCGGACCTTGTAGATAGAAATATCATGTATGCGAAAATTTTTATTAAACCTGCGCGAGCAATAGAGTTTATTGCAATCGATTTCATTATTACGAGATCAGGTATTGAATTTTAGATTCAACACTAATTACCATAAATAGGAGTATCAACAAATGGCATTTTGGAGTTCGGCTGATGTAGAGCCAAAGAGAAATTATAAATTTAGGGTGACTTTCACAAATTTGTCTGCAAATAATGCAGGAAGTGTTATCTGGTGGGCAAAAACTGTATCTAAGCCTGTTTTCTCTGTTAGTGAAGTTGAGCACGATCATTTTGATAATAAATATTATTTTCCGGGTCGAGTTACTTGGGAAGATTTGTCTCTCACACTGGTTGATCCAGTATCAGTTAATGCAACAGGGCAAGTGATGGGTTTCTTGACAGCTTTGGGATACAATGTGCCCGCCAACGATGGTGATAAAGTACTCAGCGTCAACAAAGGAAATGGAACCAGAGCAGTCGGCTCAATAATCATAGAAGTTTATGGTGGAGACGCTGGACAACAGGGTCCCGGCGGCGGGGTTCCGGGGGGTACAGTCTTAGAAAAGTGGACACTCAACAACGCTTGGGTTAAAACCGCAAAGTTCGGCGACTTAGATTATTCTAGCGATGAGTTAACCCAAATTGAATTGACAATTCGATACGATTGGGCCTCTTTTGAATGAGATAAAAAATGTCATTTTGGAATAGTCCAGATATATCTCCGACAAGAAAAAATCAGTTTAGAATCCAAGTTGGAGACGTATGGTGGTGGGCAAAATCAGTAACTAAACCATCTGTTGAAGTTGCCACAAACGAGTATCAGATATTAAATCAACGTCTTAAATATCCCGGACTAGCAACGTGGAACGATGTTACGATAAGAATCGTTGATGTTGGAGGTAAAGCAAAGGATTTGCTTAAGAAATTCACCGATATGGGATTTAAAGCTCCAAACGCCTCTGGCGGCAAAGATGGTATAACAAAGACCATAGATGGAAAAAAATCAACATATGTTATAATCGAACAATACGACGGAAAGAACAAAGCAGCAATTGAAAAATGGGGCCTAGCAAATGGATTTATTAAGTCAATAAACTTTGGAGAGTTGGAATATTCAAGCGACGAATTTGTGGAAATCGAAATTATTATTAGTTATGATTGGGCCGAGTTAATAACATAAATAAATTTTAATATTTTACTAATTACAATATGAGAGGTGTAAATTGAGTAGAAATAATATGGATCGAACAGGAACCAATCCCGCCGATCCCCCACCGCAACAAGAAACGAGATCATTTGATCCATTACATTTTGTTGCACCGACAGAGTTTGTTGATCTTCCATCACGCAAACTAGGATATCCAGAGGGTCATGCCCTGCATGGTAAAGATACAATTGAAATTCGCTACATGACAGCAAAAGACGAAGATATTCTTTCATCTAAGACTCTTCTTAAAAAAGGCGTTGCAATTGAAAGATTTCTTGATAATATTATTGTTGATAAAAACATAAAATCCACTGATCTTCTTGTTGGGGATAGAAATGCTATTTTAATAGCCGCACGAATCTCAGGATATGGAGCCGACTATGAGACACAGGTCGGATGTGTGGCTTGTGGAAGAAGATCTCATTTTAATTTCGATTTAAATGATCAAAAGATTAAAGAATCACAAATAAGCGAAGAACTTTCATTAACAATGAATGATAATGGCAACTTCAATACAGTAACTCCTTATTCAAATTTTAATATTGAGTTTCGTTTATTAAAGGGAACCGATGAGGCTCACCTTACTCGGATGGCCGAGGACCGCAAAAAACATAAATTAGCCGATTCGCTGTTGACAGATCAATACAAAAGAATGATTGTTTCTGTTGAGGGTCATGAAGATATTAATATTATTAATAAATATGTTGAAAATATGCCGACACTTGATTCAAGACATCTGAGAAGTTGTTATAAGCTTGCCGCACCAGATGTTAAAATTATACAAACTTTTACTTGCCCTTCATGCGGACATGAAGAAGGGATGGAGGTGCCCTTCGGGGCAGACTTTCTTTGGCCTGACAGATAAATATATTGAGGCCATTTATGAACAATTTTTTCTTTTAAAACATCATGGCGGATGGTCATTTATGGAAGCATACAATTTACCTGTTGGTTTGCGTCACTGGTTCTTAAAAAGGCTTGAAAAACAATTTGAAGATGAAGAAAAAATGATGAAAAAGTCAAATAGATCAAGATAACTAAATGCCTTTCGGGGCATTTTTTTATTAAAACTATTTATTTTTGATTGGAGGAATAATATGATCATTGATTTAACGAAAAAACAACCATTGAACGAGTCATGGTTGAAAATGCTGGGCAGTTGGTCGAAGTCATTGTTAAAATACATGTATGGCGATGGTGTTCAAGTTGTTGCTGGTGTAGATCAGCCGACAATCTCTTCATTGGCCGAAGACGAAGAATCTGCAAAGCTTGACGCTCCAAAATTTGTTATTCGTGGAAAGCAAAAAGATGTTAAAGCATATGCTCAAGCGATTGTTAGAGAAAAAGAATATATCGATGCCGTTGTACAATATGGATATGATCACCTTCAAACAGCTAAAGCAAAAGAACGTCTTGATCATGCCGTTCAAAACTTTGAAAACTCAACTGGTCTCATTTGGCCATTTAAGGATGAGGGCTAATAAGTGGCATCTGAATTTACAGAAAAAGATTTAGAACTTTTAAAAAATGGCGAGTTGTCAACTGAAAGAAGACTTGAGGTTGCTAAAAAATTAAAACAACTTCAAAAGGAAACGTCAACCTATACCCAAAATCAGTTAGCTGATATGGCTAAGATGAATCGCCTCAATGCAGAGCAAGCCGCCCAGCTTGGCGATGCTTATCAAGCAAGAAAAGACATAGCTAAGTCATATGAGCAGTTTTTGCAACTTCAACAAGCTGCTCTTTTAAATATGGACGAAATGGTGGACAAAGAACAAGCGAGAGAAGAAGCAATTCGTCTCGCAGGTGTTCAAATGGGACTTACTGGTGAAGCACTTGAAGATTTTATTTCAAAGGGTGAAAAAGCCACACAAATGCTTGAAAATTTCAATGAGCAATTGGAAGAAGGAAAAGAACTTGGCGATGAATTCTTTGGCGGTATCGCCGCAAAAATGGGTATCGGTAACAGCAAGTTAGCCAAAATGGTTACTGGCTTTAATAAAATACTTCAGACAGAAGAGGGTTTAACTGGGTTTTTAGAATCATTTGGAAAACATTTTAATGCCATGAACGTAGGAATGTCTATTTTAGCCAAATTTGCTGAAATGACAATGGCGTATGCTCTTGCCACTGACAAGGCAACAGCCGCCTTCGCCGCTAATACAGGCGCAGGTAGGGCATTAACGGTGCAAATAGACACAGTGGGGTCTTCTTTTCGTAATTTAGGTATCGACGCTGAATTGGCTGGTAAGTCTGCCGAAGCATTGTTTAGTAACTTTCCCGGTTTTTTAAATCTATCGGAAGGTATGCAAAAATCAATGATGAAGAATGTAGCTGGTCTTAATAATCTTGGTGTATCTATGGATGATTCAATTGATTCAATAATGTTCTTTAATAAAAACTTAGGAAAATCAGGTGACCAAGCTGCAAATATGACTAGAGAGTTGGCCATGACCGGTAAGGCCCTTGGAATGACATCATCACAAATTATAAAAGATTTTACCAAATCACTTAAAGTATTAGCAGTGTTTGGAGACAAAGCACCAAAGATATTTAAAAATCTCGCAGCCGCAGCACAAGCTGCTGGTGTTGAAATCGATTCTCTTCTTAATATCACAGGAAAATTTGATACCTTTTCTGAAGCTGCCGAAACAACAGGAAAACTAAATGCCCTCCTTGGTTCTCAGTTATCAACAATTGAAATGCTCACAATGGCTGACGACGAAAGAATTGAGACTTTAATTAGAACAGTTCAAGCAACTGGGCAAAATTTTAAAGAAATGGGTAAATTTGAACAACAGGCCATTGCTGCTGCTGCTGGTATTAATGATATGAACGAAGCGCAACGAATCTTTGGTATGAATGTTGGCCAATACAAACAGTTTGCAAGAGACGCAGCCGCCGCAGCGAAAGAAGAAGAAGAATTTAATAAAAGACTCGGTGAGGCCATGAATATAATGAAAAAACTTAAGATGATAATGGCTGAATTTGCAATCACCCTTGGTCCCTTGATTGATGATGTCGCCGCTATGGTTCAAGGTTTTTTAAATTTCATTACTGCTGGCGATGGGATGATTTTAAAACTTGGCCTGTTGGGGCTTGGAGTGAGCATGGCCCTTAAATTTCTTTGGCCACTAAAAGCGGTCTTAATGGCCCTTGGGTTGAAATTTTTCCCACTATTTACAGCAGCAGTAACAGGCAACGCCGCCGCAATGGCTGCGGCAGCACCAGAATTGACTACCGCTGGTGCCGGTCTGGCTACTTTTGGAGCAGGTGTTTGGTCTATTGTTGTTCCAATAGCATTGTTGATAGCTTCTATTGCACTTCTTGTTGCAGCCTTTGCCCAGTTGTTTGTAGGTTTAACAAATAGTATTGGATTGGTTGTTGCGGTCGGACTAGCTATGCTACCCCTTGGTAAACTCTTGGGAGCAATGGCTGCTATGGGCCTATTTGCATCACTTGGGTTCTCTGCTGTTGCAAGTGGCATTACAAAAGTGGGCAAAGCTATCGCTGGTATTGAAGATTTAGATAAATTAACGCAAATGGCCAAGTTAATGCATGCCCTTTCTGGCTTTGGAGAAGATGGGAAACAAGTTGAATTTGAATCTGGAGTCACTAGAACAATAAGACATGTTCAAGAGCTTGCAGGTGACCCAGAAATAAAACCTATGTTGGAAAACCTAGCCCTTATCAGCACAGGTCAATCTGCCTCAACAATGACAAAGGGAGCATCCAGCGGAGCAAATAATTTATCTACACCACTAGATAAATTAGTGACTGCATTAGGAAAACTTTCTGGTGATCGAGAAATATCACTACAATTAGATGGCCCAACCACAGAAGCACTTATGCGTGGTGAAATCGTAAATATGGGAGCAGGATAGACAAACACATGGCAATACCAACAGCAAATTATGGAATATCAACATATAGAACGGACACTGGTTCTGACTTAATCGTTGAAAGTGTTATAGGAGATGTTAAAGTTACACTACCAGCTTTTGTAACAGAATTTTCTCAAACATTTGATTCCAACTGGAATCAAGAGGAAGTTTATGGTCGTGTTGATCCTATTGCAACCTTCCAAGGAACCAAAAGGACGATTTCTTTATCTTTATCTCTGCCTGCTGGGAATCTCAACGAAGCGAAAAAACATTTTGAAGATTGTGGAAAGTTAACTCAAATGTTATATCCCGGATATCTCACTGTTATGACAAAAGAAAAAACAAGTTCTAGTAAAAAAACTAAAGCTAAAAAAACTAAAGCTAAAAATAATAAAAAATCGCGTCCGCCAAAAGTACTTGGAAAAGTTATTTCTAAGTCTCCATTGGTAAAAGTAAAATTTGCAAACCTTATAAAAAGCTCATCAGGAACCGGCGGCCTGTTGGGGTACTTTACTTCAGTTACATGGAATCCGCAAATAGATATGGGTTATTTTACAAGCGGTAAAGGCAATCTTTTTCCAAAAGTTATAAATATATCTTTTAGTTTTAATGTCCTTCATCAGCATGAAGTCGGATTTTCGTCAACGGGTAAACCTTTGAATAGTAAATTTCCATTTTAATGAGGATTGTAAATGTCTAGATATTTTAGAAGAAGCACGGCTATAAATTCCAATAAACAATATAAAAATATATTGGATAAAAAAGGTCGAAATCATATAGAACAATATAGAACACCGGTATTTCGACCTGTGGACGAAGAAATTATTGCTACAATTGAAATATATGATTATGTTTTTCATCCCGGCGATGCTTATTGGAAAATCTCAAACAATATTTATGGCGATCCATCTTTTTGGTGGGTTATAGCATCATTCAATAGAAAACCTACTTTAGCGCATTGTAAAGCCGGTGATATCATTCGGGTTCCTGTTGAACTATCTATCGCTTTGGAGGCTTTAGAGTAAAATGCCAAAGGGGATAATAAAAAAATGGGTAAGCAAAGACGAAAGTAGGAAAGAAGATTATGGAACTGACTATAAAGCAGCAGCAAACGCCATAACAATTCAAGAATTTTATGAGATTTATGAAGATGACTGGGGCGGCATGACCCCATGGGAATTAGATAAATGGGATATGCATTACCTTACGACGATAGAAAAATCAGGTCGTGAAATCTACAAACCATATGATGAGCATCTTAACAAGAACATGGGTATTTATCTATTCGCTATGAAGTCAACAGAACTTGGGGCTGATTCACAGGAGCCACCATGGAAGCAGGACAGCGCAGAGACTTATAATGCATATAGAGCATGGATGAAATCACTTTGGGGTTCCCAATG
>Ga0163180_10000343_pt1 | contig 26801 bp, 25 predicted proteins | sample AtlANTMetagenome_2_FD_109647 | JGI IMG/M metagenome (GOLD analysis project Ga0163180, IMG submission 109647) | Marine eukaryotic phytoplankton communities from the Atlantic Ocean - Atlantic ANT 4 Metagenome | ecosystem: Environmental > Aquatic > Marine > Oceanic | place: North Atlantic Ocean...
AAAGATAAAACCATTTCTATAATGTGGAAAGGTTTTAAATATCTAGACCCTAAATCTAGACAAAGGAGTTTTGAATTCTTTGTAGAAGAAACTGGTGAGACTATGCCAAGTTATAAGTACTGGGCAAGAAAAGGTTGTACTCGTCAGCAACAATTAGATGGTGTTAAAGTTTGGTATCCTAGAAAGTGGTTAGTACCTGGTATAGTTAAAAGGTGGTTTGATTATTACAATGGTAAGTAGGGATCAGTAATCTTATACATATGGGTGTAGTTCCCTCAGAATAGGGCTAGATACCTACACAGGATATATTACTGGCGATGGATCGTCTCTCGCCTTCACCCTCAAATGGATATACTAAATGGTTTATATGTAGTGGAAACAACACTAATTTTCCTACTACTGGTTGTACTAAACTTGTTCCTGAAAATTTAAATCTTTCTATCTCGTCTATTGATGTTGTCGGATCAGTCATAAAACATAAATGACCATCTGTAATACCATTTAAATCAAAATCTCTAATAAATCCTTTTGTCTCATATATTTCTCTATCAGGACTAATTGCCTCTAATTGTTTCGGCACTTTTGTCCATAATACAGTTGCAAATCCTGGGGCTTGATTAGGTACATTATGACAATGAATAGGATTATAATCACCCTCGTATTGATGAACTGACCATATATCTTCAGTCTTTATTACTTTATCAGAATAATTATTTTGGGAAAGAATAGAAAATTCTTGAATATATTTTTTACTTAATTCGTGAGTTAGGTCTGTATATTCTTTTATGATAGGTTCTTCTTGCTCTAAGTAGAGTTGAAATCCTTTTTTGATAACGCCTGCAAGAGTTGGGGCAGCATTATGATTATACTTATATTGTTTATCTTCAGAAACTTTATCTAGTAATTCATTTAATCTATCAACCATATCATTAGGGATCATAGTTTCTAGAAATAGTGCCTTAGGTATAATTTCTTTTTTATATTCTAAATACATTTTATCTAAATGGCGGTCCGTTAAACCAAGCAACAGCACTTAATCGTGTGCCTTTTGTGACCGGTGTTACCTTATGCCTAATGAAAGATGGGAAAACTAATACTGCACCTCGTTCTCTAAATCTTTCGTTTGTCCATGTTTGTAATTCTTTTGTTTGACTATGTTTAGGTAAATCTGTAAAGTGCATATCACCACCTTCATAATCTTCACTATTTGATAATTGTATTGATACACTTATTTTTCTACACATACCAATCATACTTTCATCAGGTGTTTCATTGATAGCATATTCTTGTTTATTAGGTGATAAAACTTTACTAGCAAAATGATCAGAGTCACCGTCTATATGCCAATCGTAATGTTGATTTAAACCATATTTTGTGAACTGTATATTTTCTATTTGTCTTACATCAAAACGCCAGCCTGCTTCTTCATTTGCCTTATTAACAAAAGGTCTTACACATTCGTAAATATCTTCACCATGTAACCAAGATATACGACTTGCTCTAACTTTATCATCTTTTGAATATGTTTGATTTTCGTTTTGATGAGTTGCGACTTGCTCTTGTGCTTCAAGACCTCTTTTAACCAAGAAATCACAGCGCTCTTTTGAGAGGCCGTGTTCACCTGTAAATACCCAGCAGATATTTCTTAACATAATTTATCCATAGCCATCACTTTTCTTTATTAACAATCTACTTAAAAAAGTAGAAGAACCAGAATACTCGGCGTCAAAAGCATTCTTCAATAATATATATAACGGATAAAATAAAGGTATTCTAATAACTCTCTTACCTCTTACAAGTAATATATACCAGAACCAACTACCTTCTATATGGCTAAATCCTACACAACCTTTAATCATATCTTACTTTCATTATAATACATGGTCGGAGTGCCAAGATTTGAACTTGGGACCCCCTGGTCCCAAACCAGGTGCGCTACCAGACTGCGCTACACTCCGACTATGTATTATAGATAATATATTAATAGTCCTAGAACACTAGAACTAAAGGTACAAATATTTGTGGTTACGATTGCATATTCTTTCCAAGATATACCCACACTAAACCACAAGGCACTTGCTGTCATTAATACAATACTACTTAATGGATGTATATCTACGGCAGCAAAAAATACTCCTAGAATAACAGCAACGGTACCTGCCCATTTTAAATATGTTATATTTTTTGTTTCTGATTTCATTAACTCAGTATCATATAAACTAATACTACTGGTAGAGTAAGTAAAATTATTTCCACTATCCTTCTCCTCTTAAAATCTTTAAATCTTGATGAGCATTTTTCAAAGCACTTGATAAAAATCCTACCATGTAAAATGCCCTATCACTATTTGTTTTATAATTTAAGAATTGAGTCTTTGATTTACTCTCTCCTTTACCAAACATATAATTTACTATATCTTGATCGGTTGTTCCTGTTAAGTATCTATTCATTTGCCTTCTCCTTTAAACATTTAAAAGCATATTTTTCTGCCTGATCTTTAGACATACCTTCTTCGAGACCTTCTTCGTACTTATCTTCTAAAAATCTCTCAACATAATAACTACTCATTAGTCCTCCATTTCAAATACATCTTCGATTGTTAGATTAATCGAACTTGCAACTCTTTCAATTTTATCGCCGATAAGGTTTTCATCACCCATATAAGCGCCGGCAAGAATAGCATTGTATTCTGCCTTTAAGTTTTTTAATTCAGCCATTGTTGACTGAATATTTACATCTTCATCAAAATTTGACATTTTAGTCCTCTTTCTGTTAGTGGTTAATAATTACCATGTTTGTTAATTTTCTGATAAGACCGTCTAGGTCTAAATCGTACACATGGTCGTAAGCGTCTTTTTTTAGTTGTTTAGCATAATCTAATTTTTCAATCAGATTTTTACATTCTTTAAATTCTCTATGAACTCTATAAATTGTCTTGTATTGAAAATTACTCATTATGCCACCAACTTCTTAATTAATTCGATATTTCTTTCGATTTGTAGCTTTTCGTCATACGATCCTCTATATTTTTGACCAGTTGAAGTTTCCCACACTTTTTTAGCAAACTCAAACTGTTTTTCGTATCTACTATCTTGATTTGTCATTATTAGTCCTTTTGTTTTTGTTAATATACGATTATTATACACTAGGGAAACTGCGAAAACAAGCGAAAAATGGATAAAAACCGAGGGAAAACGGACTTTCTTTCGTTTAGAATCAATAACTTAGAAAAATCGCAGAAAACTGCGAAAAATTAGTAAAAATGACGAAAAACTGCGAAAAATTAGTAAAAAAAGACACTCTGGAAACTCTTATAAATAGTGAATATGACGGATCCTTGTTATGACGGCGTGAATTTATACGAATCACGCAATTTTGTGTGGAATTTAATACTAGAAAGACACGAATATATCGTGGAAGTAGTGAATCCTAGTATTTTACTTGAAAGATCCGTAAAAATAACAATCGAGGGTGTTACCTTCGGAACAAGGAGATAAAAATGGATAATATTATCAAATTTTTTAGAGATGGATTAGAAGTATTTTGGCCTAAATCTAAAAAAGTAGTAAAAAAGAAGAAAAAAACAACTAAGAAAAAGAAAAAGTAATTATGGCAAAGGTATCAAAGCATTTTGGTCAAAATTCAGGGCATACTCCAACATATAAGGGTAGTTCTCAAGGCAGAAAACCCATAACGAGTACAATGAATAAGTCCAAAAAGAGATCATTTAAAGCATATCGTGGTCAAGGTAAAAGGCGTTGAACGGACAGTTCGTTATCAAAATAGGTACAGATTTATTAGAGTTTTCTAATTATAATGATATTCCTGATAAGTTTGATAATGTAATTATTTTTAAACCTGAATTTCCTGATGCTCCACATAGTGAAGAGGATCACGAATTCATAGCAACTTTCGATTCTAAACTAAAAGAATTGATGAAGAGGGAGACTAATGCCAGCGGTAACTAGAATAGGGGATGCAGATGTTGCTCATTGTAGCGGTATGACTCGGGCCCAAGGTTCGGGTAATGTATTTGCAAATGGCATAGCAGTTTCTAGACAAGGGGATAATAACACAGGTCACTTATTACCTGGTGTTCCTTGCCCCTCACACTCAGCACCTATTGCTTCAGGATCATCTACTGTTAAGGTAAATAATAAGGGGTGTGGTCGTGTAGGTGATGGTATATCAGGTTGTACATCTGTGGCTGCAGGATCTTCTAATGTATTTGCAGGAGGATAGAGGTATCCAATATAAATAGAAGTATGGCATACAACTACACAAACTCTACGGGAACTAAAAGAAATACTAAAGTATGGAAAGATTTGAATTTAAATTTTACAAGTCACCCAACAACAAAAGATGTTATAAAACTTGAAGGTGTAAATGCTGTAAAACGAAGTGTAAGAAATCTCATTAATTTAAATCATTATGAGAAACCTTTTCACCCAGAAATAGGATCAAATGTAAGAGACCTTTTATTTGAACCTATGACACCACTTACTGAAGTCTTTTTGGCTAAGAAGATTGAAGAAGTTTTAATAAATCACGAACCTAGGGTTAGGTTGGTGAGAGTAAATATTAATTCTAATCCAGATCAAAATAGATATAGAGTTTGGATTGAATTTTATGTTGTTAATCATCCTGAACCGGTTCAGGTCGAAACATTTTTAGAGAGACTAAGATAATATGGCTACAACAACTAGTGCTAACGAAACAAAAAAATTACAGGTTACAGAATTAGACTTTGATCAAATCAAAACTAATCTTAAAAACTTTTTAAGAAATCAAGCAGAGTTCGCTGATTTTGATTTTGAAGGTTCTGGTATGTCAGTTCTTCTTGATCTACTTTCTTACAACACACACTATCTAGGATTTAATGCTAATATGTTAGCAAATGAAATGTTCCTTGATAGTGCAGCTTTAAGATCAAGTGTAGTATCATTATCTAAAATGTTAGGTTACACTCCTGCTTCAGCAATCGCACCTGAGGCCGATATTACTGTTGTTTTAGCAAATGCGTCAGGCGCTTCGGTAACAATGCCTGCAGGAACAAAATTTACATCAACTGTTGGTGATACACAATATACCTATGTAACCAATTCAGACAAAACAATAACACCTCAAGATGGTGTTTATACATTTTCAAATGTAAAAATTTATGAAGGCACTAGAATAACTTTTCAATACACAGCAGATAGTAATAATGAAGATCAAAGATTTATAGTTCCTAATTCTAATGCTGACCTGACATCACTAAAAGTTGAAGTACAAAATTCTTCATCAGATACACGATCATTTACATATTCAAAAGCAACATCATTGACCGGTGTAGCTTCAGACGCTAGAGTTTATTTTACTCAAGAAGTTGAAGATGGTAAATTTGAAGTATATTTTGGTGATGGTGCTGTAGGTAAAAAAATACAAGATGGTAATATCGTTAAATTAACTTACATTGTTACCAACAAAACAGTTTCAAATGGTGCAAATAGTTTTTCATTATCAGGCACTATTGCAGGATTTTCTGCTCAATCAATTACAGTTAATAGTAAATCTACTGGCGGTTCAGAACCAGAAAGTATTGCTTCTGTAAAATTAAATGCACCTTTACAGTTTAGTTCTCAAGATAGAGCGGTAACAGCAGCAGATTACAAAACACTAGTAAAACAAATATATCCTGCGGCAAATGCTATTCAAGTATGGGGCGGTGAAGATAATTCTGTGCCTCAGTATGGTAAAGTTTTTATATCAGTTAAATTAGCAGATGGTTCTAATTTAACTTCAGTAGATAAAACAGATATTGAAACACAATTAGGTCAATATGCTGTTGCTTCAGTTAGACCATCTTTAGTAGATCCTGAAACAACATTTATTGTTTTAGGTGTTAATTTTAAATTTAATAGTAATTTAACAACTAAAGACTCAACAACTTTAGCAAGTGAGGTTTTAACATCACTATCAAATTATTCAACTGACTCTTTAAATAATTTTGTTGGTGTATTTAGACATAGTGTGGTAAGTGGAATAATAGATGATACAGATCCGTCAATCGTAAGTAATATTACAACGGTAAAAGTTTATCAAAAATTTACACCTCTTATAACTTCTACTGCAAATCAAAAATATACAATATCATTTAATAATTCAATTTATAATCCACATAGCGGTCATAACTCTGCGGCTGGTGGTGTTGTTTCAACAACAGGTTTTAAATTAAACAATGATAATGTAGTTGAATATTATTTTAATGATGATGGTGCTGGTAATATTAGATTATACCACTTAGAAAATGGACAGATAACTTATGATAATAATAATTGGGGTACTGTAAACTATGATACAGGTGAAGTAGTTATATCATCAGCAAGAATAACTGCTGTCTCAGAGGTCGATGGTGCTGTTTCAACACAAATTAGAGTTACCGTAATACCAAGATCAAATGATATCGCACCCGTAAGAGGCCAAGTTTTAAATATTGATACAGCAAATTCAACAGTAGAAGGCACAGTTGATACAATAGAAAGTGGATCAACTTCTTCTGGTGTAGGATATTCAACTTCAACTAGTTATTCTTCCTCTGGTGGCAGCACCGGCGGTACATACTAACATGGATGTTAAATGTCTGATAGTTATTTCACATTAAAAGAAAAAATATCATCTTTAGTAAGCCAACAAGCACCTGATTTTGTAAAATCGGATCACTCTGGGTTTACAGATTTTCTTCAAACATATTATATATTTTTAGAAGCAGCCGAACTTCAACTTACAAATATTTCTGAACAGGACGAAGTATTACTAGAGTCTGATAATGTTGCTTCTTTACAAAAATTAATTTATGAGGATGCTACAGATGAAACTGGTGATACAATTATATTAGAAGAAAATAGTTTTTTATCAGCATTCAAAAATGGTGAAGTGGTTACAGGTTCTACTACTGGTGCTCAAGCAACAATATTAAGTACAAATATTTCAGATAAAAGATTGTTTATAACTTCACAATCTAGATTTAAAACTGGTGAAACTATCACAGGTGGCACTTCAGGCGCAACAGCAACGATAGGTAAATATAGAGCAAATCCTGTACAAAATATTCAACAACTTTTAAATTATGCAGATTCTGATAAAACTGTTTCAGACTTTTTAGGTGAAATGAGAAAGTCTTTTATGTCAGGTATTACTGATAATTTAGCTGTCTTAACAGATAAAAGAAAAACATTAAAAAATATAAAAGACTTATACAAAGCAAAAGGAACTAAGAAAGCAAACGAACTATTTTTTAGATTATTATTAAATGAAGAGGCAGATGTTTACTATCCTAATAGAGACTTACTAAAAGCTTCAAGTGGTGATTGGCAAACTAGAACGATTTTAAGAGCAACACAAACTGCAGGATCGCTACTCAATTTAAAAGGTCAAACAATTACAATGACAACTTCAAGTAGTACAGCAACTGCAAGATGTATAGATGTCACCAAATTTATTTTGTCAGGAACAGAGGTATTTGAATTACAGTTAGATAAAAAATCAGTTAATGGTACTTTTACAAATGGCGAAAATATTATAGGTATTGATAATACAGATTCGACTTTAACTGCAAAGGGTGTTATAAAAACAATTATAGGTGGATTTAGTATAACGAATGATGGGTCTTTATATAATGTTAATGATACAATAACTGTATCAGGTGGTGGTGGAACGGATGCGTCTGCTCGTGTTGAGGCAGTCGGAGTGGGTCCATTAACAGATGTATTCGTATCAGCAGGTGGAACAGGTTATGCTGTAGGAGACTCAGTTAGTTTTGATACAACTAACTCTGGTGGTAATACACCTGAGGCTGTGGTGTCAGTAGTTAATGGAGGTTTTGCACCTGAGACAGGCAGTATTTCAGCATACAGTATGGCTGCAGATGATCATATTGTGTTAGAAGATAATACACAATTTTTGGATCACTATGCTGGTGATAAAATTGTGCAAGAAACAGGTACGAGTGCAACAAAAGATATTACAGATATAAGAATTGTTAGAACAGGAACAGGATACAGTAAACCGCCAACAGCAACGGTAACAAGTAGTGGCGGTTCTGGTGCTTCAATACTTGCATATGGTGATGAAATAGGAAAAATTACTGAAACACTATTAATAGATCCGGGTGTAAATTACACAGGCTCACCTACAATAACAGTACCTATTAATATGGTAAATACTGCTTTATCAGGAAATGTTACCGTTGATGAAACTTTTACAGGTGGTACATCAAGTGCTGAAGGAACGGTTACAGGATTTGCAAATAGTATAGTTTCTTTTACCGCAACATCAGGAACTCCTGTCGTAGGCGAAACAATTACATATTCGGGTGGTACGACTGGTGTTGTTAAAAAAATAGATCCAGCTACATTAACCGCCACAACTGGCACAGTTGTTGAAACAACAGGAAAATTTATTAGTCAAAATGGTTATGCTTCTGAAAAAGCAAAAAGAATACAAGATAGTTTTTATTATCAAGACTATTCTTATGTCATTAAGGTTGGTGAAACAATCGCAAACTGGAGAGATTATATTAAGAAAGCAATACACCCATCGGGATTTGCTGTTAGTGGACAAGTTAGAATACAAAATAGAGTAAGTGGACAAATATCAGTTCCTGTTGAAGGTCTTATTTCTGGTCTTTCACAATCCCCATTATTCTTTACACTAGAACAATTATTCTCTACTGCATTTGGTCGTAGATTAGGAACAGAAACAGACGGTTCTACATTAAGAAGTAATCCTGAAAGTGGTGTGGATGCAGCTGACATAGATACAGCATTGGCTGCAACAACAAGAGATATTACAGTAAAACAAAGAATAACAGTTAAAGTTGTAGGAGATGGTGCAGATTTAGATTTCAATGTAGGTGGTACACAACAAACAATAGGATATGCCTATGCAGGACCTAAGGTTAAAAGTACATTTTTCAATGCCACTAGTGTATTTGATGGTGTCTATAATCAGAAATCAGGAAACTTACCTGGTAATAGTTTAGCCTTTACACAATCGGGTGTTCCTGTTTCTCAAATAGGGACTACGGCTGTAGTAAATAATCGTGCATTAACGATAGCAGAATTACAAAATGTATTTGAACAGGTGACAAACGCAAGTATTTCAGACGCAACAAAGGATACTAGTCCTTTTACTAAATGGAATATTGCAATACCTGCCTATGTTGCACCTACTAGTCTAGGATTTGACACTACTGGTACTACTTTTGATGATACCACAATAACTTTTGATAAGGCATAAAAATAATTATAAATAGTAAAAAGAGAGAGACAAATGGCAAAACAATCAATTAATCTAGGATCAAGTGCAAATGATGGTACGGGTACTACTATTCGTGCTGGAGGTGATATAGTTAATGATAACTTTAATGAATTATATACTGCTATAGGAACGGGATCTAACTTACAAATTACAGTTTCAGGTGCTTCTAACGGTCAAGCATTAATTTATAGTTCTTCAAATTCAAGATTTGAACCTGCAAACCAATCTGGTGGTCTCTCAGATATTGTTAGTGATACTTCACCTCAACTCGGAGGAGACTTAGATGTAAATAGTAATGGTATTATATCTGCAAGTAATGGTAATATTCCTATTACTCCTAACGGATCAGGTAAAATTATACTTGACGGATTAGACTGGCCTACAGGTGATGGCTCTGGCGGTCAATTTTTACAGACAAATGGTTCATCACAATTAGCATTTGCTACAGTATTACAAAATGTAGCAGAGGATACATCCCCTCAATTAGGTGCAAACTTAGATGTTCAAACTAACGAAATTACTACCTCTACTTCTAACGGAAATATAAAATTAAATGCTAATGGTACAGGTGTTGTTGAAGTAAAAGGTGATGGTTCTTCAGCAGATGGTACGGTTCAATTAAACTGCTCTCAAAACTCTCACGGTATTAAACTTGCGTCACCACCTCATAGTGCAGCTCAATCATATACACTTACATTCCCACAAACTGCACCGGTCGCTAATAAACTTTTACAAACTGATGGTTCTGGTAATTTATCATTTTCATCAGATTTAACCCTTGACTCATTAACAATGTCAGGTAGTGGTAATGTTACCTTTACAGCTGCAACAACACTGGCGCTTAATGCAAACACAGGCGGTACGGTTGTTGTTAATGACGGTTCTAATAATGCTGACTTTAGAGTAGAGTCCGATAATAATGCTAATATGTTATTTGTTGACGCTGGTAGTGACCATGTAAACATAGGAACAGCTTCAGATTTAGGTGGTGTTTTAAATATCGAACACGGTGATAATACTGATACTTTAATGTTAGTCTCCACAGACGGTGACGCTGCGGTAGGACCAAATCTAACTTTATACAGAAATTCTAGTTCTCCAGAGGATGCAAATGATATAGGTATTGTAAACTTTAGAGGTAGAAATGATAACTCGCAGGATGTTGAATACGCACAAATTAAATCAATTATACTTGATCAAACTGATGGAACTGAAGATGGTAAGTTAGAATTTTTCCATATGTTAAATGGTTCACTTACTCCAAGTCTACAAATAACATCATCTGAAGTTGTTATTAACGAATCAAGTAATGACCTAGACTTCCGAGTTGAGTCCAATGGGAATGCTAATGCTTTTTTAGTTGACGCTGGTAATGATAAAATAGTTGTAGATGTTTCTTTAGATTTAAATGATAGTAAAAAATTAAGACTTGGAACTGGTAATGACTCAGAAATTTATTTTGATAGTACTGATACAATTATAGATCACACACCTGGTACTGGTGGATTATATTTAAGAGGCGATGCTATTTTAATTCAAGACAGTCAATCAACACCTAATCAATTTGTAAGGATGGATCAAGGCAGCGGTATTACTGTTAATGAAAGTGGTCTTGACCATGATTTCCGTGTGGAGTCCGATAACAATACAGCTATGTTTAAAGTTGACGCTGGAATGGATTCAGTTTTGATATCTACCGAATCAGATCAATCTTCATCTTTAGCTGTATTATCAGCAGGAGAATCAGCTATTTTTGCTGCTCAAATCAATAACGCAAATCACCCAACTGCTACTTGGAAAAATGTTTATGCTAATGGTACTAATCAAGCAACTATGTTTACATTTATAAACTCAGACAATAATGAAGTTGGTTCTATTAAATCAACTGGATCGGCAACAGCATTTAATACATCATCAGACTATCGTTTAAAAGAAAATGTAGATTACACTTGGGATGCAACTACAAGATTAAAACAACTAAAACCTGCAAGATTTAATTGGATTAGTGATGATACTAATACTCTATTAGATGGGTTCTTAGCACACGAAGTATCAAGCGTTGTTCCTGAAGCTATATCAGGAACTAAAGACGCAGAAACATCTCTTACAAAAGTTGTTATAGGAGAACATGGAAATATCGTAGCTCAAAATATAGAAGAATCTGCTTGGACTGCTGGCAAGGCAGACGGAACTTATGATTCTAATACGACTTGGCACGCCAGCAAAACAAATCCAATATATCAACAAATAGATCAAGCAAAACTTGTACCTTTACTTGTTAAAACAATACAAGAGTTAGAAGCAAGAATTACAACATTAGAGGGATAGTATAAATGCTATGGCAGAGAAAGAGTACATAGTCACCCTTAAAAAAGGTGTAAATGCTGACGAGTTCAATTCAGAGATGACAGCCAGTTCTGGCACAGGAAATATTCCTAATCGTACAGTAGATGTCGCAAACGCAAGAACAAAATCAATCAGAAATACACATTATGGTTTAGAAGATTCTGAAGCGTTGGAGCTTAAAAATGATCCTAGAGTAGAAGATGTTGAAGTTCCACCAGATCAAATTCCTAATGCTGTAATTGGCCACGATTCTACAAGAACAGGTACATACAATAAAACAACTAGTAGCACAGGTACATTTCAAAACTGGGGATTAATAAGATGTCAAAATCAAACAAATAATTACGGTACAGGAACAACAACAAGTGATAATTATAACTTTACAGCAGACGGCACTGGTGTAGATTTCATAGTTCAAGATAGTGGTATTCAAACAGATCATCCTGAATTTCAAGATAGTGGTGGTTCTAATAGATGGTCAACTTTAAACTGGTATACTGCTTCAGGTGTTTCAGGATCTCAAAATGCAAATCACGATAGAGACTATGATGGTCACGGTACTCATTGTGCTGGTATTGCCGTTGGTAAAACTTTTGGTCACGCTCAAGGGGCAAAAATATATGGACAAAAACTTTCAGGTTTAGAAGGAACAGGAGATACTGGTACAGGTATTTCTATTACAGACGCCTTTGATTGTATAAAAGGTTGGCATAATGCTAAGTCGGGTGCAAGTGCAGGTAGACCAACAGTCGTAAATATGTCCTGGGGATATAGTACAACTCATAATGATTTACCCTCAGCATTAAATTATCAAGGTGCTGCTAAATCAGGAACTGACATAGATAGTTTAGCAGAATTAAGAACATTTAAATATACTGCTTTTCCAGGTTCCGCACCATACAAAACACCTTTACGAGTTGCTTCAGTTGATGCTGATATAGATGAAATGATAGACGCAGGTATACATATTTGTCATTCTGCTGGTAATAATTATTATGCTCACGATTTAACAACAGGTTCAGATTACAATAACACTTATACAATAGGTGCTGGTACAGGATATTATAATAGAGGTTCTTCTCCATATTCAGTAAATGCTTTTAATGTGGGAAATATTGATAGTACTGCTTATAGTTCAACTCAAGATCAAAAAGCGGAAAATTCAACTAACGGACCTGCGGTAGATATCTATGCCCCAGGTACTTATGTTATGAGTGCTTGTAGTACGACAAATGTTAAAAGTGGTCAAAACTATTATGCTGATTCTAATTTTAAACAAGTTAATATATCAGGTACTAGTATGTCAGGCCCTCAGGTTGCAGGTATTTTATGTTTATTATTATCTGTAAACCCGCAACTAACACCTGCAGAATTAAAGACATTAGTACATAGTTTATGCACAACTGATAAAATCTATGATCCCGCAGATGGCAACTTTGCAAACTGGAGAAATTTAAACCCAGGTTCTACACCTAAAAGATTTTTGTTCAATCCTTATACAGGTGCGAATGTACTAACAATAACTACTTAAAAAATGTATATAAATAACTAGAGAGGATTAATGTATAACAGATTGAAAAAATCGTTATAAATAGTTTATAGGAATAAAACAATGGCAGCAATAATTACAAACAAATTCAGAATAAATAATGCGGAACAATTCGTTGAATCGTTCTCAGAAGCGTCTCCGACTGCGTATTATTTGTTTATAGGTAGACCTCAGGCGTGGTCAACCGATGTGGATGTACAAGGAAATTCAATAAATGAAGGAACTGATACTACTCCACCAACACCAAATGACGATATTTCAACTGAGTACTACTCTTATGATGAATTACTCGGTGCTAAAAAAATAACAAGTTCAGATATTAGTAATGTAATTCAACGAAGAACATGGACTAGTGGTACAACTTATGATATGTATGAACATAATATAAGTGCTTCAAATACCGCAAATAGTGGTGCAACAAATCTATTTGACTCAAACTTCTATGTAATCAACTCTGCCAATAATGTTTACAAAGTTATTGAGAATGATGGAAACACAGCTTCATCAAACGAACCTACTTCTACATCATCAGCTATATTTTCAACTGCTGATGGATACAGATGGAAATTTATGTATTCATTAACAACATCTGAAGCAACTAATTTTACTACTACTGACTTTATTCCTGTTTCAACTGATTCAACTGTATCTGCGGCTGCCGTCAATGGTGCTTTAGATACAATTCTAGTAGTAGCTGGTGGTTCTGGTTATACTTTAAGTTCAGGATCAACAATTTCTGCTATACCTATTCGTGGTGATGGTTCTGGTGGTATTGCTTCGGTAACAATAACAGGTGGTGCTATTTCAGCTGCTACGATAACAACTGCAGGCACTGGTTACACTTACGCATATATTCGTAATGCAGATATTATTGCTGCAACAAATGCTGCTGGTGGTGGTTCTGGTGGTAATCTAAATGTTATTATTCCACCTAAAGGTGGTCATGGTAAAGACGCTGTTAAAGAGTTAGGTGGTTTCTTTGTTATGATGAATGTTGATCTTTCTGGTGCTGAAGGTACTTCAGATATCTTGGCAGCAAATGACTTTAGACAAATTGGTGTAGTAAGAGACCCAACAAATTTTGGTACTACAACTGTTTCTAGTGCCACAACACTAAGAGGTGTTAATGCGGTATTAATTAATTCGTCACCGACACCAGGAACTTTTGTTGTTGATGAAAAAATTTCACAGGCAACTACTGGTGCTGTAGGAAAAGTGGTTAGTTGGGATTCAACAAATAGAATTCTATATTACATACAAACAAGATTCCCAGATTGTGGTGCTGACTCTAGTGGTAATAGAACAGCATTTAGTGGAACAAATGTGATTACAGGTGCGACTTCAAGTGCAACTGCAACACCTATTGCTAGTTCTTCAACTGTAAACGCTGTTGTATTTACATCTGGTTATTCAAATCCAGAAATACAACCTGACTCAGGTGATATTATCTATCTAGAAAATAGAGCACCAATCGCTAGGGCCTCAGATCAAACGGAAAACATTAAATTAATTATAGAATTCTAAGGGAAATATAATGGCAACCATAACCGATTTTAATGTCAGCCCTTATTATGATGATTTTGCTGACAGTAATAATTACCATAGAGTATTATTCAGACCTTCTTATGCCATACAAGCAAGGGAACTTACTCAAGCACAAACTATTCTTCAATCTCAAGTAGAAAGATTTGGTAACCATGTTTTCAAAGAAGGAGATGTGGTTGTACCAGGTTCCCTTCAAGTAGTTCATAGAGAAACAATTAAATTAACTTCATTCACAGGAACTAGCACTTTATCTGACTTAAAAGGTGTTGTATTGACAGGTGGTACTTCAGGCGTAAAAGCAAAAGTAGTTGAAACATCAGCAACTGATGGTACTGATCCTAATACTCTTTTCGTAGAATACACAAATAGTGGTTCTAATAACACTTCAACTAAATTTACTGCAAGTGAAACTATATCAGGCACAGCAGTAATAAGTGGTGTTAATACTAGTGTTTCGGCTGTTGTCAATACACTACATAGAGGCTCTCTTGCAAATATATCTGCTGGTATATTTTATGTTAGAGGATTTTTTGTACAAACAACAGCTCAGCAAATAATATTATCTAAATACGGTGACGCTTCATCTGGTGGTGTTAGTTATCGTGTTGGTCTTACAATAGAAGAAAAAATTAATACACCAACAGATGATACTAGTTTAAATGATAATGCGGCTGGTTCTTCAAATGAAAATGCCCCTGGTGCTCATAGATTAAAATTTAATTTAACATTAGCAAAAAAGGCTATTGACACAACTGATGATACAAACTTTATTGAATTATCAAGAGTAATTAATGGTATAGAGATACAAAATAAAAGAAAAACTGAATACAATCAATTAGGTGAAACTCTTGCAAGAAGAACCTTTGACGAATCTGGTGATTACACAATAAGAGATTTCGATTTAGATTTAAGAGAGAGTGTCGCCTCAGGAAATAATAGAGGTATATATTCTGACGGTGCTACTACTAATGAAGGTGGTACGGCTGCAACGACAAAACTGGCAGCGTTATTATCACCTGGTAAAGCATATGTTAAAGGTTATGAAATAGAAAAAACAGGTCCTAATATTATAGACATTGATAAGGCGAGAGAGTTTAAAGATGTAAATGCTAATGTAACCCAATTTACTTTAGGTAATTTTGTTCACATAACAAATATGTATAATGTTCCTGATATAGGAAAAGGTTTTGGTACAGGTTCAGCTGATATCAAACCATATGCAAATATAAAACTATTCGACACTGCTACAAGTTCTAGAGGAACATCAATCGCAAATGCAAACGCTGATATAAAAGAAATCGGTCGTGCTAAATGTAGAGGAATTGAAAATGTGGCAGGTACTGCAAGTGCAAGTATATATCCTACTAGTTCAGTACATAAGGCATTCTTATTTGATATAGAAATGTTTACACATATTGAAGTAGATGGCACAATCAGTAATGCTTCTGGATTTACAACTGGTGAAATAGTAACCGGCGGAACTAGTGCTGCTTCTGGTATTGTAGAAAGTATATCAAGTGAAAATAGTGCAACTATAACTGGTGCAACAACTGCTACTCCTGTTGTGGTTACTTGCTCAGGTGGTCATAACTTTAAAGAAGGTCAAGTGGTTACGATTGCAGGTGTTTCTGGTATGACTGATATCAATGGCAACTTTACTATTAAAAATCCTACTGCTACAACCTTTGAAGTATTTACAGACGCAAGTTCAGGTGGCACACCTGTTGCTAAAGGTTCTTCACAAACATATTCTGGTTCAGGTGCAACTGTAAAGCACGATGTGGTAGTTTTATCTAGTACTCAAGGAGAGTTTACAGAAAGTGAAACTATAACAGGTGCAACTTCAGGATATACTGCTGTTATACAGTTTAGTGCTTTCGGTAGAAAAGGTATTAATCCAAGAAAATTCTTTGAAACTAGACAACTGTTTAGTGATGTTACCGATATTGATTTTACTGCTGATACTACGATTGATTCAACTTATGGTGAGGTTACAACTCTAACTGGTAATATATCAATCGGAAATTCAGGTACAGGTGTTCTTGGTTTCGGTACAAATTTTGTTTCTGAATTAGTTATTGGTGACACAATAGAATTCATAGATGACGCTGGTTCTACTACAACAAAAATTGTAGAAAGTATTACCAGTAATACTGATTTAGAATTAACAACTGCTGTTGGTGGTTCGGGTGTTGCAACAAAAACTATTGCAACTAGAAAAAGAGCAAAAAGACAAGAGTCAAATAAAAATAGTCCTTTATTTAAATTACCCTATACTCCTGTTAAAACTTTAAAAACAACTGCTAATAGTAATGCTACTGACACTTCATTTACTGTAAGAAGAACATTCGTAGAAACATTATCATCAACTGGTGGTGCAACTCTTAATGCGGCTTCTGGTGAAACTTTCCTTGCTAGTAGTAATACTGATTATGTAATGACTATTCTTTCTACTGGTGCTGGTGGATCAGGTGCTGTTGGTGATGTTATTACACCTACAATATCAGGAACAGGAACACAAACTTTAACTATCAATATGGGCAGTGGTTATAATGGTCACAAAGTTAAAATTATCGCAACAATAACTAGAAGTGCTGCTGGTGAAAAATCAAAAACTGCAAATGCAAATACAACTTTACAAGTTTCTACACAGGCAGCTGCTCAGGCAGATATAATTAATTTAGGTAAGGCAGATGTTTACGAACTTAATAGTGTTAAAATGGCAGCTGACTTTAGTACAAATGCTACTGCTTCAGATACAGATGTTACCGATAGATTTACACTAGATACTGGACAAAGAGATAACTTCTATGATGTAGGTAGAATAATTAAAAAAGTTAATTCAATCGCTGTAACCGGTAGATTATTAATTACATTTAAATATTACTCACACGGTGCTGGTGATTACTTTAGTGTTGATAGTTACCCAGGTGATTATGCAGATATTCCACAATACACTTCAGATACAACTGGAGAAATATTTAATTTAAGAGATTGTTTAGACTTTAGACCTAGAGTAGATGACGCTTCAACTATTGAGTCTGGTGGACCTGATAGAGAATTTGACGGTACTGGTGCTTCAACTTCAGACACACCTAAATTTAATAGTTTAATATTTACAGATTTAGAATACTATTTACCTAGAATAGATAAATTATATCTTGATAAAGTAGGAAAGTTTAGAATTAAAAAAGGTGCAGCTGCATTAAATCCTGTGGCACCTGAAGATTTAGAGGATGCTATGCACCTCTATACATTAGGTATATCGCCTTATACTTTTGGTCCTGAAGATGTACAAATAATTCCTCAAGATAATAGACGATATACAATGAGAGATATCGGTAGATTAGAAAAAAGAATACAAAATGTTGAATACTATACTCAACTATCCTTACTGGAAACGGCTGCAGAAAACTTACAAATACAAGACGCTGATGGATTTGATAGATTTAAAAATGGATTTATTGTAGATAACTTTACAGGTCATAATATAGGTGATGTTAATAACGAAGGATATAATATTGCAATGGATATGGCAAGAGGTGAGGCAAGAAGTCCTCACTTTACAGACGCTGTAACCTTAGTAGAATCAACCGATACTGGTAGTACTTCAGCTACAGATTTAACAGACGCACATAGAACTAGTAAACACTATAAAAAGAATGGTGATTTTATTACACTACCTTTTACTGAAGAAAGTTTAATATCACAACCGTATGCTACAACATCTGAAAATATTAATCCATTTGATGTTATTGTATGGTCAGGAACTGTTTCTCTAGATCCACCAAGTGATGAGTGGAGAGAAGTAAGAAGGCAACCTGATTTACAAGTGGTTACAGATGGTGCCTTTGATACATTTGTTGCTGGTAGAACGACAAATAGAGATGGTTCATTTACAACAGGTACAGTATGGAATGAATGGCAAGATTTTTGGACCGGGGCAACAACTTCAACTGTTGTTGGCACAGAAGCTGCAACAACACAAAGAGATAGGGTAGATATTATAAGACGAGATACTAGAGTTAGACAAAGACGAACTGGTGTCAGAACTGATATAGTGCCACGAATAGTACAAAGAGCAAGAGGTGATAGATTAGTTAACCTTGCCTTTATACCATTTATTAGAAGTAGAACGATTACATTTAATGCAACTGGATTAAAACCAAGTACAAGAGTTTATCCTTTCTTTGATAATGTTGCAATTACAAGTTATGTGACCCCTAGTGGAGGTTCACTTGGTGGTTCTTTAATTACAGACGCTAATGGTGCTTTATCGGGAACATTCGCTATACCTGATTCAACAGTAGATTCAAATCCTAGATGGAGAACTGGAACAAGAATATTTAGATTAACTGGTAGTAGTACCAACTCTCAAATAGAATCAGATGTTAAAACATCCGCAGAAGCTAGATATACTGCTGAAGGTAGATTAGAAACTAGACAGGCAACTGTACATTCAACTAGAGAAATAGAATTTAGAAGAACAAATTTAACAGGCACTCAGGAAATAACAAGAAGTCGAACTGATAGAGAATCTATTGGTGGTACACAATTAGCAACACCATTTGCTGGTTGGCCTTTTGTATTTAATTTTACTTTCCTTGGTGATTGGCCAATTAACTTTATGGGTATTGATCCTCTTGCACAATCATTTGCTGTTCCTATCGAGGGTGGTGCTTTCGTATCTTCAGTAGATATATATTTTAAAACTAAAGACTCTGCAATTCCTGTAGAATTACAAATTAGGACAATGAATAATGGTTATCCTACCAATCAAATTGTGCCTTTGGCAAGAAAAAGTTTGAACCCAGGTTCAATAAATACTTCGACTGATGGTTCAACTGCAACTAGATTTACTTTTGACGCACCTATATATTTACCTGATACAGATGAATTTGCTATTGTATTACTGGCAAATAGTATAGAGTATAATGTTTATGTTTCTGAGACTGGCAAAAGAACATTAGATTCTAATAGACTAGTATCAAAACAACCAGCTACAGGAGTTTTATTTAAATCTCAAAACGGCTCTACTTGGTCTGAAGATCAAACTAAAGATATGAAATTTCAGTTAAATAGGTGTAAATTTGATACATCAGCAACAGGAACATTAACACTTGTAAATGACTCTACTCCTACCAGACAATTAGGGGCAAATGCTTTGCAAACAACTAGTGGTTCTGCTGTTATTAGAGTTAGACAACCAAATCATGGTATGCACGGAACAACTAATAATGTAACCATATCAGGTGCAGCTACAACAAATAATATACCTGCAAGTGAAATTAATACTACACATACAAGTATTTCTAATATTACAATAGACTCATATGATATTACAGTTTCTACTAATGCAAATGCAACATCAACTGGTGGTGGTTCTAATATTGTTGCTACACAAAATATGATAATGGATCAAGCCATGCTAAGTGTTCAAACTATGAATTTACCTGAGTGTACAACAAATGTATTCTTGAGAACAACAACTGCTAAATCGGTAAATGGTTCGCAAACAGAATTTTCTTTACTTGCTGCTACTGCAAAAGAACAGGTTGATATATTTCAAAATATATTATTCACAACACCTCAAATGATTGTTTCAGATATCAACCAAACAAATGAAATGTCAGGTAGTAAGTCATTATTTAATACATATGAAATATCTTCTACAATAGATAATGTTTCTCCTGTAATTGACCTTGCAAGAAGAAGTATTTTCTGTACTCAAAATAGATTAGATAGTCCAACTTCTGGTAATCATCCAGAGTTTGTTGCTGAAACTAAAAATGTAGGAGGTAGTTCAAGTTCTGCTTATATTACAAGACCAATAGAATTAGATAATGAGTCAACTGCTTTAGATATCAGAATTAGTGCTAATATTAGATCATCTTCTTCGGTAGAATTGTATTATAGAGTATCTGGTGGATCTGAAACTAGAAAGATAGATGATATTGACTTTAGACCATTTAATTCAACTGGTGCTTCTGATAGTACAGTACCACCTGCTGAAGATTATGAAACCTTTAGTGAATACAAATATAGTGTAGCTGGGTTAGAAGGATTTACTTCATTCCAACTCAAGGCAGTTCTAAAAGGAACTAATAGTGTTTATCCACCTAGACTAAAAGACTTGAGAGGTATCGCATTGGCAGTATAATGACTAAATTAAAAGTAGAAGGACACGAAAATTTGGTAAGAGATGAAAATAGTAATGCTATAATCAATACTGATAAATCCTCATATGAAGTTTATATGAAAAAGGTAACTGCAAGAAGAACAGAAAAAGCACAAATTAGAGGTTTAGTTAGAGAAGTAAACGAATTAAGAGAAGATTTTAAAGAGATAAAAAATTTATTAACAAAGATGGTAAATACAAATGGCAGATAGAAATGTAACCACATCCAATACTCTAGAAGAGTTTAGAGTCGAGTTTAATGAACTCGCTGTAGATGTAGGTGATATTGCAAGTATAACTGGTGCTTCAGGACAGATTGCTTCTGCTACTGATGTAATAGAGGCCGTGGTAACACTAAATAGTGGTAGTGCAACTGCTGCTAGTCCTACATTTACTGGCGTTGCAAGTTTCCCAGATGGTACTGCAGGCGCTCCGTCTATCACAAATACTGGTGATACTAATACAGGTATATTCTTCGGTGGTGCAGATCAAGTAGATATAGGCGTTGGAGGCACAGGAGTTGTATCTGTAACCTCTACTGGTATGGCCGTCACAGGTAATATTACTGCGACTGGCAATATTACAATGGGGGATGCTAATACTGACAATATTACATTTAATGCTGATGTTAATTCTAATATTGTGCCTAATTCACACGATAGTTTTAGTTTAGGTATTGATACTCAGTCTTGGCAAAACTTATATTTAAGTAATGGTATTATCTTTGAAGGGACAGGAGTTGACGCTCACGAAACAACTTTAGTGGCAGCAAATCCTACTGCGGATGCAACGGTAACTATACCTAATGAAACAGGTACAGTAGTAACCACAGCAACTACCGATGCTGGTCTTGCTACTTCAACGATTTCGACAAAAGGATTTTCTATTGCTATGGCAGTAGCATTAGGATAATAAATATAATAGGAAAACAAAATGGCAAACGATTTTAAAAAGGCAGTACAATCAAGTATAGGGGTTACAGCGTCACCGACTAGTTTATACACAGTACCCGCAGGTAAAACTTCAATTCTAATTGAATTGGATTTGTGTAATAAAACTAATGCGTCAGTACAATGTGGAGTTATACTATCTCACGGAGGAAGTACAGATATTAATGTAATTAAAAATGTACCTATTCCTGCTGGTTCAACTTTAAAAGTTATATCAGGACAAAAGATAGTGGCCGAAGCAGCTGATGTTTTAAAGGTATCTTGTAGCGCGGCAAGTTCAGTTGACGCAATACTTTCAATACTTGAAGATGTTAATTCTTAATAAAGGATAAAAATGGGTAATTTTATAGGACCAGAACCGGTTAGAAGTTATGCACCATTGGCTGTAAAAGACGATTTCAGCGGTGATGGATCTACGACTACATTTGATTTATCTAGAGATATAACTCCTGGTGGTCAAAATAGTTTATTGTTATATGTTGGTACAACAATACAAGAACCTGGTGTTGATTACACAATAGGTAATGATGGTTCAGGTAACCCTAGAAGAATAACATTTACCTCTGCACCAGCAAGTGGTTCAAATAATATTTTTGCTATTCATAGAGATAGAGAGACAGGAAGATTTACACCTGATGATAATTCAGTAGGTAATGGTCAACTAGAATCAACTGCTATTACAGGATTTTCTAATGTAACCGCTGCAAGTGGTGATAGTCTTTTAATATCAGATGTTTCAGATAGTGGTAATTTAAAAAAGGTAACAGCAACATCAATAGCTGCTCTTGCAAGTACAGACTTAGTAGGAGATACATCACCTCAACTTGGTGGTGACTTAGATGTAAATGCTAATGATATTGTTTCTGCTGGTAATAATAATATTAGTTTACTACCAAATGGCTCTGGTAAAGTTGTTATGGATGGTGATGGATCTAGTGGCGGTGTATCTATTGACGATGGTAATATTGATATTAGAACAGCATCTGGTGTTGTATCAAAAGTAAAATTTTATTGTGAAAATAATAATGCACACGCTCAAACACTTCAAGCACAACCTCATTCAGCTGCAAGTAGTGCTGTATTAACATTACCAGTAGCAACAGGAACTCTTGTTGGTACCGGCGATACTAGTTCAGTATCAAATACAATGTTAGCAGGTTCAATCGCTGCTTCAAAACTTGCAGGTAGTATCGGTAATGCAAAATTAAGTAATTCTTCAATTTCTGTTTCAGATGGTTCTAGTTCTACTGCAATCGCTTTAGGCGGTACTGCAACATTTTCAGGTACTGCAAATGAGGTAGATGTTGCTGAGAGTTCAGGAACAATCACTATTGGTTTACCTAATGATATAGTTGTTGCGGGTAATCTAACTGTTAATGGTACTACAACAACAATAAATACAACTAATCTTGCCGTTACGGATAATTTAGTTGAATTAAATCAAGGTCTTACTGGGGCTGCTTCTAATGATTCAGGTATTCTAATTGAAAGAGGTTCAACTGGTAATAATGCAATTATGGCTTGGGATGAAAGTGCCGATGGTTTTATACTAGGTACTACGACTGCTACAGCTTCAGATACAGGTAATTTATCAATTACAGTTGCACCGCTTGCTGTTTCAACAATATCTGCTACTGAATTAGATATGGGAGATAGTGAAAAAATTAAACTAGGTGCAGGTAATGATTTAGAAATTTATCACGATGGAACTAATAGTATCATAGATAACAACACAGGTCAACTTAAAATTAATGGTGATGACATTCACTTTATGAACGCTGCTGATAGTGAGACAATGTTAGATATGGCTGTAAATGGTGCGGTCACCTTATACTATGATGATAGTGCAAAATTAGCTACTACATCTGCTGGGGCTACGATTACTGGAGTTTTAACTAGTGATGGTCTTGATATGGGAAATAGTGAAAAAATTAGACTTGGTGCTTCTCAAGAGTTAGAAATATATTCTGATGGTACTAATTCTTATATTACAGAAAGTGGTGGTTCAGGAAATTTAAGACTTCAAGGACAAACTGTTAGATTAGAAAAAGCGTCTGATGGTGAAATTATGCTTGAAGCCACTAATGATGCTGGAGTAGATATACGCTACAATGGATCAACTAAACTTGAAACTACTAATACAGGAGTTACCATAACAGGTACTGCAACTGCTACAACATTTAGTGGTTCTGGTGCAAGTTTAACAAGTTTACCTGCTGGTAATTTAACAGGCACATTACCTGCAATTAGTGGTGCTAATTTAACAAATATACCTCTCGGACCATCTAGTGCAACTGCTGTAGGTGCATTAAAAGAATTTGCTATTTATTATAAAGGTTCTGGTGGTGCTGCTGCAACTCAAACTATTTCTGTTGGAGACGAAATAACACCTGGTACATATGATGTAAGTAATATGTATTTAGGAGTTCCTCAAGCATTAACTGTTAATGTGCCGGCAAGTGGTGGTACAGTAAACACAATGGGTTGGTACAGAGGATTTAGAGCAAGTTCTGATGTAACCGGTCAAACAAGAGCAACTGAAACAGGAACTTGGCGTTGTATTGCACAGGCCGTTTATACTGGTGGAACCACATCAGGTCAAAACGGTATAACTTATCATTTATCATTAGCAGGATTATTTCAAAGGGTATCATAATGGGATTAGACACATATATAGGAAGAGAACCGACATTCGGTGATTTAGAAAAACAAACTATTACAGGTGATAATAGTACAACTGTATTTAATTTAGATTTTGCTGTTGGAGATGTTGCACATATTTTGGTTATATCGAATGGTGTTGTATTAACACCAGGTACTGCTTACTCATTAAATGGTACAGGTACTCAAATAACATTTGCTGTGGCACCTTCATCAAGTCAGTCGCACCATATAATATTCTTAGGTAAACAGCTTCAGGTTCCTTCTAGTGTAATTGACGCAAATGGTCAAGAGTTTATTCTAGACCTAGATGGTGATTCAAGTATTACAGCAGATACAGATGATAAAATAGACATTAGAGTAGGGGGATCAGATGTTGGTTTCTTTAACTCGGCAGGATTTACAACAACAGGTGTGGTAACTGCTGGAGGTTTCACAATTGGTAGTGCTGTAATAACAGAAGCTGAATTAGAAATACTAGATGGTGCTTCGGTTACAACTGCTGAATTAAATGTATTAGATGGTATTCCTGGCACACTAACTGCTACAGAATTAGGATATGTTGATGGCGTATCCTCTGCTATTCAAACACAATTAGACGCTAAACAAGCAACTATTACAGGTTCTGCAACAACTATTGATACAGAATCTTTAACTGCAAGTAGAGCAGTTGTGTCTAACAGTTCACAAAAAATTGCTGTGTCTGCAACTACTGAAACAGAATTAGGATATGTAAATGGTGTTACCTCTGCTATTCAGACACAATTAGACGCAAAGGCACCTCTCGCTTCACCTACATTTACAGGAACAGTTACCGCTGCGACTGCAAACTTTAGTGGTGATGTTGGTCTAACTGGTAGTGCAAACTTAACGATTGCAGGAAATCTAACAGTAAATGGTACAACGACAACTGTATCAACAACAAATACAACTGTTACCGATAATTTATTAGAATTAAATAGTGGTGCGAGTTCAAATGCGAATGACTGTGGTATTATTATTGAAAGAGGATCTACTGGTAACAATGCGATTATGGCTTGGGATGAAAGTGCTGATGGATTTATATTTGGTACTACGACTGCAAATGCAGATGGTACTGGAGATTTAACAATCGCAGCTGCACCCCTAACTGTTAGTCAACTAAATGTAGCAGATGACGCTCAAATTAGAGTAGGTGATTCTCAGGATTTATTAATATTCCATGATGGTACTAACAATCTTAGTGTTATTAGGGATGCAGGTGCTGGTGGTTTAGATATAAGAGCAAGTGCCGTGGCAATAGAAAACGATGGCGGAACTGAAACAATGGCAACTTTTGCTGTTGATGGTGCGGTCACTTTATATCACGATAATACTGCTGTATTTGCAACAGCTGCTGATGGTATTGATGTAACCGGTAAGGTTGACGCAAGTGGTGCTATTGAGGGTGTTGGTGCTACAATCACAGGTTCTACTGAATTAACTTCACTTGGTGTTGGCACTGCTGCTTCAGGAACTACTGGTGAGATAAGGGCAACCAACGAGGTCACTGCTTATTATTCTTCAGATGTTGCATTAAAAGAAAATATTACAACAATAGATAATGCCTTAGATAAAATTAATTCTCTACAAGGTGTTAAGTTTGACTGGACAGATGAGTACATTAACTCTCGTGGTGGTGAAGATGGATTTTTTGTTAGAAAACACGATACAGGTATAATTGCTCAAGATGTTGAAAAAGTTTTACCTGAAATTGTTGCTAAAAGAGCAGACGGGTTTAAAGGTGTCAAATATGAAAAACTTATGGGGTTAGTAATTCAGGCAATTAAAGAATTATCTAAAAAAATGGATGAGAAATAATGACATTACAAGCTTCAGGTGCTATATCATTAACTAATCTAAAAAACGAATACGGCGGTTCTTCTACAAATATTAAGTTAGGCGATTATGCGGCTAAGTTTAATGATGGTGCTCATATTGTTTATGTAGTAGGTTGGAATGGCTATCATCTCACTATTAACGGCAGTAGTATAACCGATTCAGGTGGTGCATTAGATTTACTAGTATATGGTATCACCCACGATACTAGGGTAACCCTTCTTCTAGATAGTACTGTAACCGTTCCTGTTTATTTAAGAACCACATACGGAACAGATAATACTAATTTAATTACTACTGGTGTTTCTAATAACGGTTCTAATTACAATACAAGTAGTGCTTATCACTCTGGTTCATACACACAAATCCATATATCAGATCCAGGTGCAGCTTTAGGTAATGATGGTGCTGAATA
>Ga0163180_10000345_pt1 | contig 26729 bp, 41 predicted proteins | sample AtlANTMetagenome_2_FD_109647 | JGI IMG/M metagenome (GOLD analysis project Ga0163180, IMG submission 109647) | Marine eukaryotic phytoplankton communities from the Atlantic Ocean - Atlantic ANT 4 Metagenome | ecosystem: Environmental > Aquatic > Marine > Oceanic | place: North Atlantic Ocean...
TATAAAGATCAAGTGAATGGCACTACAACTTGGAAAGATAAAATAACGGAGATAAAAAATAAATACCCTAAAGAATGATTTTATATTTAGAGTCACAACTTGACCAAGCATATAGAGAATACTGCTTACTACAAGTAAGAAACGACATGCCTTTTTGTAATAGAGAGGGTTTTAGGGTATTGTATGAAAAGCTTATGGAACAAGCTTATGAGGCAATAGATGAAGAAGACTAGAGCAATTTTCAATAAAAATTTGTATAATGATGAACGTAGACAAAATAGGCGTACCAAACGAACCAGTATAGGAAATAGTAGGTTTAGCTTTGGTGCTGGTAGTAATAAAAAAGATACGCGTAAGCGCTATCGAGGACAAGGTAAATAAATGGAAACATTAATTATTATAATAATTGTATTAGTAGTAGCTGGTTTTTTACTTAAAAATTATGCCCCGACTACTTTTGATAAGATAAAAAGCTATATTAAAGCTTTATCTATTCTAGGTATAATGAAGTCAGGTAAAAAGAGGAAATAATATGCCAAAAGGTTTAGGAACATACGGGAAGAAACGCGGAAGACCTCCAGTTAAAAACAAAAAAATTAAGAGGAAAAAGAAGAAATAAGTGAAAAATATTACCCCCGTAAGTAGATGGATTCTACTAGGGGTAATAGGAGTTTTATCAACCACCGTATTAGCGGATCAAACAGGCGATTGTACAGCTGGGGAACAGTATTGCGAGCAGAATAGTTTAGAAACAACTAACACTACAACTACGAACAATACTAATACCAACACAAATACTAATACCAACACAAATACTAATACAAATACTAATACGAATACTAATACAAACACTAACACTAATACTAATACCAACACTAATACTAATACCAACACAAATACTAATACCAATACCAATAGTAATACCAATGTAAATACTAATAATAGTACTAGTACGGCTACTAATACCAACAGCAACACAAACACAAATGTTTCTACGTCTACAAGTACAGTAAACTCAAGTGTTGATCAGAATGTTACTAACACAAGTACTACAAACAACACTAACACATCCACAAGTACGTCCAACAATACGAATACAAACAATAATACAAATAATAATACTAATATTAATAAAAATGAGAGTAAGTCTGAGTCAAATGTGCAAACAAATAATGTTAATCAGAACAATAACAACTCAAAATCTGATAATACAAATAGAAATATAAACCAAAGCAACTCTACTCAGACAATCAAACAGGAAATAACAAGTAAAGCCCCTCCTGCTTCTGCTATAGCCCCAAGTATCATGTCTTATTCACAAGACCTTTGTACTGTTGGTAGATCAGGAGCATTTCAAGGACAAGTCTTTGGTATCTCAACAGGTAGAACAGTAAGAGATGAGAACTGTGAAAGGTTAAAACTATCTAAATATCTATATGATACAGGTATGAAGGTCGCATCTGTGGGTATACTTTGTCAGGATAAAAGAGTTTTTCAAGCAATGGAAATGGCAGGAACTCCTTGTCCAGCGTATGGAAAGATAGGTAAAGAGGCTAGTAAATATTGGAAAGAAAACCCTTCTAAAAGACCAGACGCTAAACAATATAAAAGTGAGTTCATGAAACAGTGTAAAAACACTAGGGGAGAAAGCGGAAAATGGAAGTCAAAGCGTACCTGTAATGAAGAGTTTAATAACTACTAGTATACTTCTATTAAGTAGTTTTTTAAGTTCTGCTTATATATACGAGCCAAATCAAAGTCTTTTCGATTTAACAAACCAAACCGGTACTACTAATTTTAATACTGGTGATGATCAGTTATCAAATGCTTTTAATTTAGATTTTACCTTCACTTTATATGATGAAGACTTTACATCTGCCAGAATGGCTACAAATGGGTGTCTTCACTTTGGTTTAGGAACAGGGAATGTAAACTATAATAACTATTGTGGTGACTACACACCTGATCCATTACCCCACACCACTTATACTTTATACCCTTTCTGGACTGACTTAATTAGGGATGGTGGTTCAAAGATGCTTGCTAAAAACTTTACGGACAAAGCTGTTTTTGGTTGGTACAACATGAAGGAATATGGTCGTAATAATACTGATAATAGTTTTGAAGTTATACTTTGGACTAACGATACTTTTGAATATAGATATGGTGGATTAAATATAACTAACCACGATGTACTAATAGGAGAACAAGGAAGTGCGACAGAGATCTATACGTACCTTTTTCACGATGAATGTAATACAGGTACAACTAATGTTGCTGGTACATGTGTAAACACAAACTGGAATGGTACAGCTAGTAACACCGCTCTAGAAGGTGGGGGCAGTCTATATGGAGAGGGATCAGGCAATGCAGTGGACTGTAGTGACCCCCTGAATGACGCTAGTTGCTCAGGTTACGCAGCAGCTTATCTAACCCAACAATGTGGGTTAGACTCATTACACAGTACTTCATGTCCTTTATATTGGGAAGCCTATGATGACCAGCAGTGTGATGAAGACCCTCAATACGCCCCTTTCTGTGCTGGGTACACACAAGAAGCATCAGTAGCCTATTACATTGAGGAAGAATTTGATTATGGTTATGGAGAAGAAACAAACTATGACGATTACTACATAGAAGAAGAGTGGTTTGAAGAGCCCTTTGAAGAATTTAACTACGTTGGGTATGAAGAAGAATATGAAGAAATATTAATAACTTTTGGGGGTGATGACATATTTGGGTGGGAGGAAGAAGAAATGCTATTTGAAGAATATAGTATAGGCGACATTGATCCACTCCCAGACTTCAATATAATTGAGGAAGAGTATATAGTATTTGAGCGTATTGATGAGCCTTTAGCTATTTTAGATATAATTAACACTGATGAGCTTATTGATATATTTGAATTTGAAACAATAATTAGAGAGGAAATAGAATATGAAGAAGAGAGGATCGAAGAGTTCGAGTCTATTGAAGACTTGGAAGAATGGTTTGAAGAAACAATGGACGAAATTCAAGAAGATGATGAAGTCTTCGAGATTACAGAAAGTCGTGAAGAGCTTCTTGCCGAAACCGAAGAAAGCACTGAAGAAGAAATCGAGTCCGAAGAAATCGAAGAAGTCTTCGCCGAAAACGAAGAAGAAGTAGGAGAACAAAGAAGTTCAGTAAGAATATCTGCTTTAGATGTTGTTGCTGGCACAATGCAAACAGCCAGGAATAGTTATTCTTCTAGTGCGAATTCTGTAGGGGGAAATAGTTCAATATACTCTGGGGGGTCTAGTGGAGGGTCTAGTACTTCTACGGTTACAAGCAGTTCATCTGGTGCGTCCATGTCATCAACGGGTGGGGTAAGTACAACAAGCTCTCCAAGTTTATCCGACCAATTCGCTTCTGCTTCTGCACAAACACAACAAGTGTTGTCTATGAGTTCAGGAAGTGATATGTCTAGTAGCAGCTCTACTGTTACAGTTAGTGTATTACCTGATATAGATAACACCCCTCAAGTGTCTATGGCCGACGTTCAGGTCCAGGATATGCAAGGTGAGATAAATACAGCAGTATCAGGTGTTATGACATCAAGTGAGGCAGACCAAATAGCTGAACAAATAGTAGCTCAAAATATAGAATCTCAACAAGAACAAGCAGAAACAGAACAACAAGAGACAGGGCAGTATGGTGATGAGTCAACTTTAGTAGCTTATTTAGGATATGTAGTAGGTTTTGATGCTTATAGAGAAGTACAAATGCCTACACAAGATACTTGGTACGAACCTAAAGCTATATATGCTAATTCTAATATGTCAGATAATGTACAAGCATTCTATCAATTAGCAGGAACTAACTTGAATAGACTTGGAGAAATGGTAAACTTACAACCAGATTTATAATGAAAGAACGTATAATAGATGGAGCTATTTATGTAATCTATTGTACTTGTTGGTTATATTTAATTTTATTAATTGGAAGTGAAAATGGATTGGTTTAAAAACACAACAACTCAACTAATAGCCTTAGTAAGTATAGTAGGTACTTTGGCTGGTTTCGGGTATACAGGGGCCACTTACATAAATAGACTTGAAAACTTAGAAGCAAAGATAGGTGGTATTGGAGCTACAAAAAATGCTCAACAAGCCATTGAAGAACGGTTTGCGGCTATTGAAAAATCAGTAGAATATATAAATAAAAGTATAGATGGTGGAATTAACCCATCATTAAAAACTATTGCTGAAACTTCTAATGAATCAGGCAAAAAAATTATTGCCCTACAAAAAGAAGTAGAGTATTTACAAGACGCAATTGACGAAATTAGGAACGATAATAAGAACCCATTACTAGATTAGGAGTAGATAGTGAGTAGAGACCAAAAAATAATAGCGCTTATTATAGCTTCACTAGGATTGGCTGTTACTTTGTTACTTACTTTAATTGTACATTATGCCTAGTAGTAAAAATTACAAAAGGGACTATGCACAAGAGTATGCAAACTACCATTCAAAACCAAAACAAAAAAAACGGAGGGCAGCAAGAAATGGGGCTAGGAGACAAGCTGAAAAAACGGGCAGGGTATCTAAGGGAGACGGTAAGGATATACACCACGTTGATGGGAATCCTACTAATAATAGTACTAACAATCTTGTGGTACGTAGTAGGAATAGTAACAGATCTTTTTCAAGGAATAAAAAAGCTGGTAAAAAATAGGAGATAGTTTGTTATGACAACTAAAACAATAAAGAAAAGAGCGCGTACAAAAACTGGAAAGTATGTAAAGGATGATCCTAAAACTTCAACTAATGAAGCATGGACATACACTGGACCTACTTACATGTGGATTGCACACGCTGTAGAAGATAAAATTAAAAAATATTTAGAGAAAACACATTAATATCATTTATAGATATTGATAAGTAAAATCAATATCTATATAATGCGCAGCGTGATGGAGCTGTGTAAAGGAATAATAATAATGGTATCAACTATAGGAATGTTTCCTTTGTTAATTGCTCTTTCAGAACTTACTTTATATATTTAAAAGTATGAATTCTCCCCATAAAAAAAAGGACCTGATGCATCATGTGTCGGGTCCTTTTTTTCCTTTAATAATAAGTAACGGTCTTTTTATTGGACTGTTATTTATTATCTTCAGTTGATGGTTTCTTATTTACTTCTTCGTCAACTTTGTCAACTATAGTTTTTACTGCGTTAACAGGTATAGATATAGCTGTTTGACCAACACTTACAGTGTCATCAATTGCAGCATTACCTATAGCTTTACCAGAGTCTATGGTTGTTGACAGAGTCGTACAACCACCAAGAATTAAAAAAGGTAAGAAAACTAGTACTAATTTTTTCAATTTTTTTCCTCGTTCTTATTTGCGTTAGATCGTCGTTCAACTAACGCTTGTTTGATTTTCGTATTGTACCATTTATAGGGGTTGGCCTCCAACCAGTAGGAACACACTGCCTAATAGTAAACCCATCTCCAGCATTTCTTATGTTGATAAGTTTCTTTTCTATGTCAGTATATTTTGACCATTGACGAATTTCTGTTTCAAGCCTTCCACAGCCTTTACAACGTTCGTCTCCGAACTGTCTGGTAGTACACCATCCTACACATGGGTTGCCTGCTAAGCTCTCAGATTCACCCTTTAATTGCGCTAATTTACACATAAAACCTCCAATTTTCAGTTTTTCGTGCCTATAGCTTTGATAATATTACACTTTTTCTATTAATTGTCTAATTTATTTAAAGTTTTTAATAGTCTATTTTCATACCATTCAGCTTTTTTTAGGTCCTCAATACCGTTTTTATACCTAAATCTCCAACGATATTTAAGGCTATTACCCCGTAAATATCCTATAAATTCTTCTGGAGATAACATAGCTTCTATAGCATCTATACATTCTATGTTCCCATTATTATAGTGAGGAGGATTATTTACATAATCTATTTTTTTCATAGCACACGTTTCCTATATAAAGTATAAACTTCTATAAAAGTAGATATTGCTGCTCTAGGAGCATTCGCTTCTTCAAGGTATTTTAGTTGGGGTATGAATTTACCATCGAACGGGTAATTAGGATCTTTTAAAGCAAAAGAACAAAACCGGCCTATATGGCCAGTATCATTTTCTTGTAGTAGCATAAAAGTTTTAAAATTCATATTAAAAAGAAATGGGGGGCACTACATCCCCCCATATCTCAATTATTAAGCAGCCCCGTTAGAACGTTGTGTACGTTCATATAACTCCTTGGCTACATTATAATCGGCATCTTGAGCCCAGCCAACTTCCGTAACATCCAAGTTATAGAACTGTTGTCCAGCTCTATTGGCTTTTTTAACGGACTCAAGCTTCCATAGAACAGAGAATCTGTCACCACCTTTAGTTTGGATTTGTGAATTCCAAGAACGTGAAACACGTAGCTTAGAAGAGGAGAAATCCATAATAAAAGGTATGCCAAGTTCTCCGGTCTCTGGATTCTTTTCAACAAGTAGATGTGAATGTGTTTGTATTACATCATGTTGTTCAGGATCCATGTTTTGCTCTGTCATAAACTCAGTAGCTTGTTGGAGACTATTAAAAGTCCCTATAAGTCCACCACCGAATTCACGTTTTTTCCATACAACAAAGTCTTCAGTAAAACGTACGTTAAGAGCATAAAGCTCTGTACCGTAGTTTTCCTTTGTAACATTGTTAATGAAATGTCCAGGTTTAGCTCCCTCTATGTATTCGCTGTGGTTCTCGTCAACTTCGTTGTTAAGTTGTTGTAACAATTTAACACGAGGAGTTTGAAGATGTTCTGTTGAAACTTCTTCATTACCGAGCCCGGCACTTTCTTTTACATGAGCAGGAACTGAATCTGATACGAGGGCTATTTCTTGATTTTCCATCGTTATTTTTTCCTTATTTCATAGTTAATTAACGCGATCTGTAATTAATACGGACCACTTCCGTTGATCTTACACCTGGAACATTTTGTCCCAAAGATAGGATCTCCCTAAATGCTTGCGCACTAAGACGTCTATGTAAAAGCTCAAACTGCTTTGTAGCAAGTATGTGCTCATATATTTGGTCCCAGTCCTCAGCACTAGGCATAGTTTCTGTTTTCACAGAAATCGTTGCACGGTCATTAGCTGTACGGTCGATACCTTGATCGTCCATAATTGCTACTAACCTAGATTCTAGATCGACCTTTTTTTGGACGAACTCCTTTCTTTTTTCATCAAGAGAGTTTATAGAGTCTCTTGTGTTAGCTAATTCATTAATTAGTTCATTTATATTTGATTCTTCTGTCATTTTTAATGCCTCGTCATTTCTTGAGTGTTATACAAAATATTTATCTGATCAGCTAGGCTCAGGGCTTCTTCGCCTGCTTTATCTATAATAGAAGAGAATTCATCCCCTGTTTCAGGTTCTGTAATAACCATTGTATTTGCTATTGTAAATAACAATGCAGCAGCTAATACTTCATTAGGAAACTGGCTGAGATATAGCACTTTGTCTTCTATATCCGTCCCCAGATATATCTTGTCTTGTTGCATTTTTTTCATCTGATAATTCACATAATACAGATAAAAGGTTCTCCATACGACCTAATTTTGTATTAAGTTTTTTATACACAACACCTTCCCAGGTGTCCCTTGCAGAGATTAATATAGTTTCGGTCTTTTTATCTTGACCGGCTCTATGTACTCTTCTATTAAATTGTTGAAACTGTTCCGCGTTATACGTAGGGCTGCACCATATGCATGTAGTTGCTTTTGTAAGTGTTAATCCATGACCTGCAGATTGCGGGTGTGCAAACAGTACTTTTATTTGACCAGCTTGAAATCTTTGTACAATACCTTGTCTTTTTTGGGGTGGTACATCTCCGTCTATAACGTCATAGCTAAACCCTCTTTTTTCTGCTAATTCTATTAAATGTTCTTTTTCGTGTTTCCAATTAAAAGCTACTAATGAGTGTTCTCTTTGTTCTAATAGATCCATTACTAAGTCGTATCGTTCTTGGTGTACAAACTGAGCTTTACCAGGTTGAGTGTAAACAGCGCCGGTTATAAGTTGTAATAGTTTTTTAACCCTAGCGCCTGCGTTTACTGCATTAATGGTCCCTTGTTTTGTGTACAAGACAGATTCTTCAGATAACGTGTCGTAGTAATGTTTTATTTGTTTACTTAAGTTTGTATAGATTGTACGAGTAATATTTTGTGGTAAGTCCATGCATTCTTCTAATGAGTGTCTTATAGTTATATCTCGTAATTTATCGGCTACTGCTTCTTCTGCACCAGGTTTATCTTTCCATTCATTTGCGTAGCCGTTGAATACTGGTGTGCATACCTGACTTCTGAAAGAAAAGAATCTTCTACCTAATCTTTCTCCTTCATCAATTATATAAGAAGGGTGCCATATATCTAATATAGTATTACTATTAGGAGTACCTGACATTGCTATTCTATATTCAAAATTATGAGCAATATTTGCCATTGCTTTTGATCGTTTAGCAGTTCTATTTTTAAATGCTGTAAACTCATCTATACATATAGTATTAAAGTCATCTAATAAATGTTGGTTATTGACTAAAAAGTTTACAGCTTCAAAATTAGTTATAACTATATCGTTGTCCCCTTCAAATACTTTTGCTCTATTTTTAGCATAAGCTATATCGTATTTAATACTGGGTTGGAATTTCTTAATATCATCTCCCCAAGCTGCTTCTAGTATAGATAAAGGTGCTAATACCAGCATTTTTCCCCCTCTTTGTACAAAAGCATCGAGCACAGCTCTAGTCTTACCAGTACCTGGGTCCGATGTAATTAAGCATTTAGGGGAATTTAGAATAAAGTTGGTAGTTTCTTTTTGATGAGCATAAGCTTCTGGAATATTCATATTTAGTATTTAGTATTTATTATTTAGTATTTATATTTATTTTAGCATAAAAATAGGTATTTATCTATTTTATGCCCCATTCACACATAGGATGGTCTCCTTTTTTATAAGAGCACCATTTACAAGAGTATGAACTAGGGTTAGGAGGAAATTTAACAGCACTAGTCATAGTAAGGGCTCTTTGATTTAAACTAGGCATAAAAGTCATAGCCTCATCTCTAGTATAAGCCTGAAGAGTTGTTTCTCCTTGGTCTAGATACCACAGTTCTGTTTGCACATGTTCCAAATGAGGGTATCTAAAGAAGCTTCCTATAGCATAAGTAAGAGCTTGTTGGCCATGTGCTATTTCATTACCAAACATTTTACCTGTTTTATAATCAATTACTCTTGCTGAGGTTTCTGTTTCATGGACAATAGCATCTAATTTAATTCTAGCCCATACATCTTTAGCCATCCAATCACAGGCTTCCCAATCTATAGTGAACCCCCATTCTCCTTCTAGTTCTACTTTAGCTTCTATATATAGCTTTTTAAGTACTTCAAATTGGGACTCGAATTTTTTTAAAGAAGCAGGGAACCCTTTACTTGTACCTTGTACGTAGTGTTCAGCCTCTTCATGGATCTTAGTTCCACGAGTAGCTGCAGGTCCGTAGTCTTCTTGTACTTTTTTAACCTTAGCTATATATACCCTGTAAGGGCAAGTTTCGTATGTTTTTAATGAGGAGTAGGACCAAGCTGGTATTAAACCAAGTTCTCCCTTTTTAGAGCTATTTTGCTCTAAGTTGTCCAAATCTGGACGTACATCCTGTGTCATTTCCATGGTTATATACCCTTTTACATCAGTGCAACTTTATCTTTTTGATCGAAATGTTGGTCTATTAAAGCATGTTTTTGTTCATCTGATAAGTACCAAGTTAAAATAACTCCTCTAGGAGCAGAAGATGATTTATCAGCGCCTACTCTTTTTCTTCCTGTATTTACATTATATCTAGACATAGATTTAGAAAAGTCTCTAGCAGATAATTTATTTCTGCTGTCAGTTAGTACGTCGTACACTAGTTTAAAATGTTGCATTGGTATAACCATTTCTGTACCAGCTTTAGAGATCCAATCTTTTACATAACGTTGTGCAATTGATATGCTGCCAGCATCAAAAGTGTTAGCAAGTGGTATATCTAATACTTCAGAGAAATATACTAGGTTTTGATTTTTTATAGCAGTAGCAAATTCTTCTAATACTGACATACTTATTTGCCTCATCTCTGTTTTAGCTGAATTTTCTAGAACTGTATGTGCCATTCTTGCATCTACTGCAAATGTTTTAAGAGATCCGGCAAAGTTGTACAACTCAGAACGTAATGTAGATATATTATTTATAACTTCTGGGTGTACATTCTCTAACCTGCGTTCTTGACGTGGTGAAACATTATACCGTCTGTCACCTTCTTCTATACGTACTGCATCGGCTCTATTTGTAAGGAATATAAAATTACAAAAACTCGGAAGTTCTATCTGATTGCTGCGCATTGCACGTATTGTAAGAGTAGGTTCTGTTATTTGATGTTTTAATTTATCTGCCATACGACCTATGTTACCTGAGTCACCCATTCTAAATTCATCTACAATTAAGAAGAGCGCTGTACGCATGTACAAATTAAATTGTTCTTCTATATTTTCTAGGGACCTCATAGGTACTTGTTGTTCCCCGAATAGCGGCTTTAAAACTTTTTGTACAAGTACGCCCTTACCAGTCCCTGGAACACCAGTGAATATCCAAGCTGTCATAGCTTTCTGTTTTTCTTGGTATATATAAGCTAACCAATTAATAAAGTGTTCAAATTCAGTTTCTCCGTCCCCAAGTACATGTTTTATAAGCTTAGTAATAGTGGGGCAAGAAAACTCAAGTTTAGAGAAGGCCTCACCATAGGGTATTTCTTCGTTTTCGCTTGCTTTGATCATATATTGCGTTCTACGGTACATATTTACAAAGTAAGGTGCCTTTTCTAAATTAACTCCTTCTTCAGCTGAAGGGTCAAACACAACTCTAGCGTCTGGTACAAAGTCAGGCATCGGTCCATTATGGGATCTCATGAATCCTTCTAAACTAGTTTTATTAGTTGGAGTTAATGGGAACTCATCTGTAAACTGTTTTTTATTTTTATCGTAAAGTCCGTTGTAATATGTGTCAGTAAAGAAGTCTCTTAATATAATAGGTTTAGCAGGAGTATCATCTTTTAATAATTCTTCAAATACATACCTATAGAACTCTGGGTCTGCTTTTTCTATTTCCCATATAGGTTCTCCTTTAAAGTTATACATATAATAAGGATTAGTGAGCAAGAAATAGTAACCCCCACTATCCCCACCATTTATATTACAATTAACATACGGCTCAGAGATTCTACTAATTTGTATAGTCATCTTATCTGGGTTTTGTAAAAGTTCTACAAACTCATCTTGGATGGTTATATTTGTAGTTTTTGCTACTTTTTTCCTGAGCCCACTTTTTGTACGTAAGTTATCTTTAATTTTTGTTTCTAAAGTATGAACTTTTTCACGATTAACATCGGATAATAAAGAACCTAAATCAACTGTCGGTGAACCACGGTCTATTCGTACAATCCTAGAGCTGGAGACCGGGTCTTGTACGTTAGTAAACTTTGGAGCAGCAATATAGATCAATTTTGAATTGTCTGCTACAGAAGTATCCAATGGGTAACAAAGCGAGTGTCCGTTTGACGACAAAGTTAATTGATCGGCTAATATATCAATTTCATAATTAAGTGTTTTTAACCAATTTTTAAGAGCTCTTGGATATACTGAATTTTTTAGTATGAAAAATATATGTAAAGATATTTTATTACCTTTTAAACCTAAACTAGCGCTAGCTTGTGCTATATAAGAAGAATCATTAAATTCTGGTGGTAATAAAGCAACAAATTGCTCAGCTATATTATGTATATCATGTTCGTTTATTGAACCTCTAAGATTAACTCCTGGTAATTCTATGCCGTCTAAATCAAATACGAGTAAGTCTGTTACTGCGTTACGGTCGGCCATACCTGCACGAGATTGATTTTTTATTTTCTTTAATAATCTGCCTTTGTGCAAACAGGCACCCCTGGAGGCTTGTTCTGTAAGCAAATGTTCAAAATCCTGAAGACCCTCAGGTGTTTTTTCTATCGTATAATGATGTGATGTAAAGCTTTTAGCTAATGGGTAAGGTGTTGTACCTTCTTGTGAAATCTCTTTTACAAGCGCTTCTTTGGCACTTAAAAAAATTACTTCCATATATCTCTCTCCTCATGAAGTATGTTATCTAATTTTATACACTTCTTCTCTATCAATTTTTATATTATTGTCCGCTTCGAAACCTAATTTGACTTGTTTAGGACCTAGGGAAGTAACAACAATTTTAGCTATTATTCCTCGGTCGTCATATATTACTACAGACTCCTTCTTTCTTCGAGTTAAAATCAAATTATTCATTTGTCATATCTATTACTATAACCACCTTCTGCGGCTAATGGTATATCTGAACACCATTCTGGTGCTGTAGTCATTATACCTAACATACGACTTAATTCACTATCGGGATCGGAAGATTCTTTACAAGTTATAATCTCATCATGTACTTGCAGTACAACATTATCTAACTGCAGCATTGCATCGGTTATAACTATACGAGCAAGAGCCTGAATTATATTTTCTGTAAGTTTTGGGCCATAGATTCTTTCTACTCTTTTAAATGAGTTGTACACAAAGCCCTGATTACTTGGAGTGTATGTTAAGCCGGGATAACTTAAGAACATTCCATTAGGTAATTTCAATGCATTATGTTCTATGGTCAACGGTCCGTAGCCTGACCCCCATTGGTATTGGTCCCCCATAGAAAATAATATTTGTTTACACATTCTCCATAGATTTCCTATGTTGGGGTAAGATGTACGATATATCTCTACAATGGCACGCGCTGTACTTTCTGTTACATCTACAGATGGAGATCCGGTTTTAAGAGTAAATTTAAACCTTTCCCAACCCATACCATACCCAAGTCCTAATATTGCTGTTTTTCCTACATAACGTTCAAGTTTGTCATCTTTAGTTATCTGTCGGCCATAAATTTCGGATGCAAACTCACTATAAACGTCTCTACCTTCGGTAAAAGCATCAATTAAATCGGCTTCTTTTGCTAACCAAGCTAGCATTCGTGCCTCTATATTTGATAAATCTCCAATAAATAACCATTTGGACGGCGGGCTACACAGCGAAGTACGTAAAGCAGAGCCCCTAGGTAGGTTTTGTAAATTTAATTTTTCTGTACCACCAAATCTGCCAGTATGTGCTGCATAGTATCTTAGGGGGACACTGAAGGTGCCATCTTTATTTACAGAGTTCATAAACCTTTCGGCCCTAGTTTCTTCTATTCGGCTTTTTACAGCTTGTCGCGCCTCCCATATATGTTTGTACTCGGGGTGGCTATTACACATTTGTTGATATGCAGGATCATTTTTGCTAAATGCAGGTATCATTTCTCCGGTAGAGGGAGATTTTTTAGTAGGTATTACAACATTGAGTTCCTGGAGATGTTCACTGAACTTATTATTACTTGCTAATATCTCTCTAGTTACACCTGAATTTTTTATTTTTTCTGCGACATCTTCAGCATATTTTGTACGATGTTGTTCAAGTAGCTGGAGATCTAATACTAATTTAGGTTCAACAAACATACGAGTAGTTAAATCAATTAAATCTAATTCTTCTTGTGGGTATTGAGTTTCTAAAACATTAAAAATATCTTTGGTTAGAATTACGTCTTGTTTGCAATATTTCATTATTTCATCTTCTAAACTAGGAGGTAAATCTCGTATACCTTTAGCATTAACTAGTTCATCTCCTTTACGCATAGTAGGATCATTTGGAAATAGTCGTTCACATACGTTCTTCAGGCTGGCGCTTTGTCCGGGGTACAAACCTCTACTCATAGCTGCTGTATCATAATAGTAAGCAGGTCTACATTTATAATGTTGAGTTAATATATAAGCATCAAATAAAGTGTTGTGGCAAAGCAAAGCTATATTATTCCAATCTAAAGTTGAAAAGTATTCTTCTATTTCATCGGTTGAATACCAATCGGATAACCCTTCATCTAATTTAACTCCTACTCCCCATACTTTAAAATCCTCGTGGTTAACGTATTCCATAGTTGTCATTTTTGTTAACGAATATTTAGTGTCATAATAGGTTTCAAAATCTAAAGTTAATATTTTCATCGGTTGTCCTCTATTATTTTAAAAGAACTTAATTTAATTATTTTGTCCCAATTCATACGAGATATCCTTTTAGCATTTTTATGAGCTTTAGCTGATTCACGAATACGTACCCATTTTCTACCTATATGTAATACGTCAAAATATCTTTGACCACTAGCTACCCCATGTATTTGATAGCTGTGGGCAAAGGTTACTTTTAGTAATCTTTCTTTCATGTATTCTCCTTAATATTTTATGTATACTCTTTTATGGACCCGTCTGCGGCCCAGCAGCGTGTACAAAGTTGTACAAATTACTAATACTGCAGACAGCTTTTGTACTCAATTGTACATTCAGTGTTTGAGCTAAGTATTTGATTTTGTTCAAGTTATTCTTCTAGCGTTATCTATTAGAAATTTTTCAAATCTTTTTATTAAAGATTCTTTAGTAATGTCGGCGTATTCCCAACTTTTTTTATGGGTAGTTGAATTTATAATCCATTTATTACCATTATTAAAATGGTAGATTACATATCCATTTTCACCAATAACATGCTTTACTCGTTCTCCCCATTCTTCGGCGGCTAACTCAAGCTGTCGTTTTTTTATTACGTCTGTATACTGTGTCATTAATATTCCTCTGGTGGTACATTATTATCTTTGTTATCTAACCACCTTAATAGTTCACAAAAATTTGTATTTTTATCTTCGGTTAATATTTCGGATAATTCTTGCACTAATTCATTTCTACATTCAGCCCTGTGTACAGCTTCTTTAGCCTGAGGGTTTATTTGTAAGTTAGATAATTCATTAGTTATACCTTTAACTAACATTTTAGTTTGTACAAGTTCCGGGTATAGATCTATAATTTGTACAGCTTTATCCACTGTGTCTCCATACCTTTCTTCTAAATCCATGTAATATTCTTTTACTTTCCCCATAAGTTTTTTCCTTCTTAAAAAACGCATCACCTTTTACGGCTCGTGGCTTTTAACCACTCTTCGTATTCACCTTTTTTTGCACGCTCCCACCCAATATCTTTTCGGTGACACATGTTAAAGGCTGTAGCCATAGGAACTCTTTTAAACTCTACGTTTCTAGGATTCTTATAGTTATAACGAATTTTGCTACGTTTAACGTAGACATGAGTAGACAATTTATATTCTCCATAATAGTTGACATATGCTAAAAAGGCATTATGTTAAATATTTGTACATAAGTACATTTGTTTAATTATATTATAAGGAATAAAAATGGCTACATTTACTTCTGATCAAGTCGATGGAAATCAGGTTTTCAAACCTTTTCCAGACGGCAATATGGGCGTAAGATACGCTAAATACACTGTGGCTGCAGCACCTAATGCTAATGATGTTTACCAAATGGTAGACGTATTTGCTGGTGAGACAGTTCATGATGTAAAAATCAAATCTAGTGACCTAGACGGCGGAACGGCTCTTGTTTATGGTGTTGGTGATGGCGGAGATACTGATAAGTATATCGCTGCTTCAACATGTGGACAGGGCGGTACAGCTGACGAAATGGATGCTGACGTTGCTCCTGTTGCTTACACTTCTGATGACACTATTGACATCATTTGTGAAGTTGCTCCAGGTACTGACGTTGCAACTGGTACTCTAGAAATGTGGGTTTACGTATCATAAGATCTCTCTCCGAGAACTAAGAGGGGGTCTAACCCCTATAAGGTCCCCTCTTTACTGCTCAATACTGTAATACACAGTTAATTCTTCTCCTTTTTTTATAGGTTTTATAGACATTAATGTGTAAGTTGATTCTTTAATTTCTGGTTCTTGTTCACAAGAGTGCCAATCGTCTCCAGGTTGTTGTGGTATAACAACACAATTAGGTGTATTTGAATGATTAATGAAACCACCTAAAGGTGTACGTGTATATGGCAAAGTATCATTAACATTTTTTAGATGTGTTATACCAAAGATATAATGAATTTTTATATCTTTTGTTGCATGTAAACCTAATCCTTCTAATTTAGACTTTTTAATAGTCACGTTATTGGGCAACGGTCTATAGTTAAATTTTATTTTTTTCATTAGTGTAAAGTTCCTTCATTTTCGTCTTCATCTTCAGAAAGATCATCTTGTCCAGTATTATGCGCATATGCAGCGCTCATACAACTACCTATTAGACCTAAAACTTCTTGTTTATCAGGGGCTGCATCTAAAACATAATCAAGTATTACAGTTAATGATGCATGTAATACTAAACTAGGTTTTATGCCTTGTTCACTACAATCTTTTAGTGCACTTTGTATTGCATCACATACATACTCATGATTGTCTTCTAATTTTTTATCTTCACTCATAATATTTTCCTGTTATTTTTCCGTAACTGCCAAACCTCGACGTGCCACTCCGTCCGAACCTAAACTGCCGTACCGTGGCGAACCAGAACGCGCGCCGCGCTAACATGCTAGACCGTAACTGCCATACTTTACCGAACCGACCCGTGACTTACCTGACGCCGCGACACCCCAACTGCCTTAACGCACGAGGGCATACCTAACTGCGACCAACCATAACTGCCATAACCAAGACTTACCGGACCCGAACGCACCGAGACTCGCGCCACCTAAACTGCCATACCGAGAGCCACCATGCCGAACAGCACATTACCACTCGTTACCTCACCTTGACTGCCTCACCAAAACAAACCAAACCGCATCTCGCCTGCGCCTCACCTTGACTGCCATAACGGACCGGAACACGCGGCACCTTGCGCCGGCAAAACTGACCGCAACTGCCAAAAGATAGCTAGAATTACGCTAGTGTAGGGGGGCCTGCTTTATACCCTAATCTCGGTTCTGTTTTTATTTCAAACTTACCAACGGCCCAGATCACGGTTGTAATCCTAGCTAAATGTTAGATGTAATACACAATGCTATTTTTAGTAATATCAGGTCAGAGTCGTCAAACGGTTAACAGCTCCTACTGTTAATTTAATTTAAAATTAAGGGACTATAAATAGTTTTTATAGCCTTGAATGAGGGCTCTTTTTAAAAATCAAGTGGTTCTGCAGATTCACTATTTTCATACGGTCAATTACTCTTCAATTGCACTATGTATTACAGAAACTGGTGTGTGACTAAGGTTAGAAGCTGACTTGATTTATTCTAACTTCTCTAGATTCAGCACATAGCCACACGGGAACTTACGCAGCTTTTTTACCTTTCTTTTTCTTAGAAGCACGCGCAACTTTTCTTTCAAGTTGTTCACGTCTTTTAGTAATAGGTTCTTTAGCTACTTTTAATGCTGTTTTAGAAACTCCTTTAAGAAGATTTAAAGACTGTAATTGGTCTTGTAAAGCATCCATACGAGCTTCTAGTTGAGAAAATATTTGTAGTACAAGTTCAGAATCCTGCACAGCTTGGGCTGTATGTACAAATTCTCTGCCTTCTTCCCTATTAACACTTATAAAAGCGCTTACTGTACGTTCCTCATGGTCCGTAATTATGATCTGCGCTCTAGTAATAAGCATATTGGCTTGATGTAAACGCCACTTTTGTGCAGCACTTGAATCATCCCAATTGAAATAAGGATGTAAGGGGTGTCTTTTCTTTTTAGCCTCTTTTAAGACGGCAGACGCCGAAAGAGTCCCATAAGTCTTTTGGATCTTAAGTAACTCTTTCGTTATATCTGCTTTAGGCTTTACACCTCTAGGCATTATGCACCTACCTCGAAAGTTCCGAATGTACCATTCTTTTCAGGTCTCCATTCGCCGACTCCTACGGTTTGTCCACCGTGGTTTAACAGGTTAGCTATTTGTTCAATAGTTATTCTGTCTGCGTCAAACTTAACAAGCAGTTCTGCTTTCCAGTTTCTAAACTCTGGTCTGAACCTTAAGTCCTTACCAGTTTTTACATTTACTGGATCTTTACGCAAGACTGGTTTGTTGCTCTTGATAGAGACACACTCACCGTCTGGTGCGTTGGGCAGAACGAAAAACAAAGTTCTTGTGTCAGTCATTGCTAGACCAAGACCTTTACCTGCACGAACTGCACATTGTTTGAAAGCTGATGCTGGAAAGCCAAAGCTACCATCGTCTTGCTTGTAAGCAGACTTGATATATTCTTTCTTTGGATCTACAGCTGTACGAGTAGACTTCTTAGCCTTACCTGCACGCACATCTTCCATTTGTTGAATGATGGTTTCTTTCATCTTATTTTGAATAAGAGGAGTTAAACCTGTTACTTTTAATTTCACCTGTTGGAAATTAGGTGGATTTATAACGATTTTGACATCTTTAGTAGTTGCCATATCTTTCTCTCCGTTGGTTAAACAAAAAACATACCAGTGTTTAGTAACTGAGCACCTATGGGATAAGTCCTCTCTGCAGTTACTAAACTTAAGCCGCCTGGTATAACCACAGCTTTAACAGGAGCAGAGAGTCCTTTTATCGGTTTCTCCATTCCGGCTCTACCTCAACCCACTCAACATCAGGTACGTCTAAACGTAACTTCATTATTTTCACGGGTCGTTTGGTAATTGTTAGGCGTTCATGAACTACAGTTTTCTTTAAAATAAATAGAACAATAGTCACGAACAACCCACCTAGCATTGCCGAAGCCATGCCAGAAAATGTTCCCATAAAACTAATTACAAGAACTATTGTGATAAGGACATCAAAAAAGATATCCATTCCAATGGTTTTTCGACCACCTAGTTTAAGCGCTAGCAATAGAAGCCCTAACGCGCTCCCTATACCTACGAGTAACATCATTGCGATCTCTCCAAATTAAATAGGCCATATAGCCAAATTGGATTGCTTCCATAAGAATCCACAATAAAGAATATAATGTAGCTGTAACAGATGACATCATTTTCTCCATAAAAGGTAACCTAACAAACCTATTGCAATTGCAATAGAACCAACTACCACTAAGTGGTAGGCATAGGAAGCTAGTAACATTAAAGTTAATATAACTATGCTTCCTACAATCAGTGATGACTTATAATCATCAATGAAACTATTAAAATTTTCTTTTAATTTCATGCTACTTCCTCTAAAACTCCTTCCATGAATACGACTTCACCAAAAGGAGCATCATGTTTTACAGTTGTAATCCATAACATTGGAAATTCAGGTGGTGAATCGGGAAAATCACCCTCTAAATCTGTGAAATAGATACAAGCTGTTGTTAATGGATAATGCTCCTGCACATATTCGATAGCAGGAACAAAACTTGTTCCACCTCTTCCTTTATATTCAAATTTCAAAGGTAGATCTTCTCTTGTGTACGTAACTGCAGAATGTACATCTGCATCGCACTGTATAAAATTAACTGCTGATGGGTTCAAATCTTGTAATATAGATGAGGTTTCATTACTGAAATATGAAAGTTCAGAATCTGATACGGATCCAGAAGTATCTACAATTATAGATATTTCTTCTAAAGCAGGGTTGTACATACCAGGTAGATATAACCCTTGTGATATTAACCTTCTATTAAATCTTATCCATGAATAATCAGATTTATCTTGTCCTCTTAGAAATCTCGCTAATAATATTCTCCAATCTAATATTGGAGTAACAGCTTCTTCAATTATACTTTCTAAATTACCAGGTAAATTACCTTTAGCTTTAGCCTCATTAGCTGCAGCTACAGTTGCTACTGTCCAATCTGTTTGTGCTTTAGCAGTAGAATTTTTAGCAGAGTCTGGGTGATCTAAAACACCGCCACACTGGCCTGGATCACAACCCCATTGAGAATCATCATCTTCTTCTTCATGTGGTAGTAAAGAATAAATGTGTTCAGCACCCATATCTGCGTATGTATCGTCCCATACTCCACCTGGTGGAAGACTGAATCCTATTTCTCTTAGATTTAAATTGATTGCGTGATCACATGCTATATTCCATTTTTTATGTGTACGCTCATCTCTTCTAAATATGTGCTGTAAAACACAGTGCATAACTTCATGAGCTAGAAATCCAATGCGTTCAAATCTATTTAATTTTAAGAACCAATGTGGGTTGTAGTAAAGATGCACACCGTCGGTAGCGCCGGTTGGAAATTTGTCTGTTTCTACAGGTTTTAGCCTCATACATAAAGTACCAAAGAAAGGTTGATCTATAATTAACTTTGCTCTGGCTTTTGTATATTCGATGTCTGCTAACATTTATCTTTCTCCTGTTCTAATCTTTTAGCTATATCTGCTTGTCTTCTACCTTCTTTGACACCTGCAAGGAAACTAGAAGACTGTATTTCTATAAATAATTTCGCCATTTCAATAGCGTAATTATCCTGAGGGGCTTTAGGTTTTTTTGCCATAATTAATCGTCCAATAAACTTGATGTTAAAATTGAGGTATTTAGATCTGATTCCATGCCCTCGACCAACGCTCTACGGTCATCAGCTTGCTGCTTACGAACAGAGCGCTCATTTACTTTTTGTAGTTTTTCTTGAGGCACATGTGCTGCACCTGCTGGCCAAGCTTTTACGAATTGGTTTATGGTAGAACAAGCTTCTATAACTCTTTCTATTTTTTCCATATGTACATCTAAATCAGAAAGCATTCTTTCATTATTTTGAAGTTTCGTAAGTATCTCAGCATGATATGGATTTTCTTTAGGTAAAGATATTGTAGCTCCTCTGTCTTCAATGAACCTAGCTTCAAAACTCATAGACATCTGTAGGGTGTCATATAAACGATTTGGTCCATAAGAATGACCTATAGATTTGGGATCAACATAATCACTAAGATTTATTCCTTCTAAACTTAAAGAGTAAGTTGATTTTTTTGATACATCAAAACTTAAGTTCTCAAGTTCATCTAATTGTTTAACAATAGGCTCTACACGATTTTTATATTCATCTCTATAGATCCTATCTGCTAGTTCTTCTGTAAAGAACTCAAATGGTTGTGATTTTATAAAAGCTGTACGAGCGTTATTTTTAATCTCGCCTTGCACATCTCTTGACATTCTTACTGTTGCCATATTTTCTCCTTAATTGGTTAATTTTGAGGTTAGTATTGCTGCATTCATTTGTTCTTTAAAATCAGAATCTAATGTTTTTGCAGCAATTAAACTTTTATGAGTCATTTCTGTATTTTTAGCTGGCCCTAACATTTGTTGTATGTATTCTTGAGGTACTATATTTTCAGCACCTGGCCACTCATCTAAGAATTTCTTTAAAGTAGTACAATTTTCTAAAAAGGTATCTAGTGTAGTTATAGAGTCTTCTACACCAAGAGATCCTTCACTGAATTGCTTAACTAATTTAATTATTTCTTTATCAGTAATGCAAAAACCATTTTGGATCGAGGTTTGATTATCATATGAGCTATACCAATAATTTTGATTAACAATCATAGGTTTTTCACCTGACATAGGTATTTGGACTCCTACTTCTCCAGGATACCTGTCTCGCCTACCAGAATATTTGTTATCTTTTGAAGTCCAATTATCTCTAATAGAAAAGTTTTTTATTTCTGTAACTTCTTCTCCACTAGCTAAATTTTCAATGTGATTTGGACATAAAATTACTACTAATTCTTCTGAAGAACGTTGGTTAAGCATGTTTTTACGCTTCTGTGCAGAACCGTCATAAGAATTTATTAATTTTTCAGTTAGCTGCAACCACTCTACTTCTAAAGGAGAATGTACCATTTCATATAGTTTATCGCCTAGATTTACTATATCTGGATTATTTTGAGTAGTTGCAACTAACGCCTCACGAAACTTATTTAAAATGCTAGATCTTAAATTTTTTGTCATTCTTACACTTGCCATAATTTTCTCCTTATAAAATTACTGTTGAATTTTTAGACGCCCAATTTTGAAAGTCTGGTTGAAATCTAAACTGCTCTTCTCTATTTATAGCGTCACGCATGAGTATTACTTGAAACTCAGGTGCCATTTTGTCGGCTATCTTACAAATAGTTTGACAGTTATCTTTAGTTGCACGTGCTGCTACTGCACCACATACAGCATAAAGTACAGAAACCTGATCTTTATCAACGTTAAAACTGTTAGGTTCTTTCATTAATTTATCTATATCAGGCATATGTTCTCTATGCTCTAAGAACGTAATCATTTCACCTGCAGGTCCATCGCCTACTAGCGAAGCAATATCGTAATATCTATTTTGTTCGTTGATATCTGCTGATTTTTCATGGTATCCCAGCTTGAATTTACGGTCTACGAACTCCCACGTTCTAGGGGTCGGAAATGCATAGTCATCTGGGTTGAAGCTGTTTAATAGGTCTGATTTCATTCTTAAGAAAGAAATGATTGAGTCGTCTATTCCTTTTTTGTTTGCCCACTTACACCAGTCTTCTAAATTGGGACTTAATGTATAGTGTGCAAATCTATTCTTAGCCGCAGTTGGCATTTGGAATACAGCTGCTCTATCAGTAATTCTATTACCAGCTGCGATGATTCCCCAACCGTCAGGCAATTGATATTCGCCTATCCTACCTGTTAACAGTAACTGCAAAAATGCATTCTGTGTTGCTGGTGGAGCAGTTGGTAGCTCATCTATAAAAAGTATACCTGCTGAACCATCTGATTCAGTAGGAAATATACTAGGTATTGCCCATTCGGTAGTTGAAATAGCCGCATCTCTTACAATGTGAGGCACACCTCTTATATCGACTGGGTCAAATAGATTGGCTCTTAAATCTAGAACCTTTCTACTTAAAGATTCACCTATCTGCATAGTTATATCTGACTTACCAATGCCTGGGCTTCCCCATATCATTGTATTTACATTAGATCTAAGATTTCTTACAGCTTGTGAAACTAATAACTTTGGACTTATCTCCTGCATAATTTTCTCCTTGTATTATTATTACTCTTCATTAAAGTTATATTTATCTAACGGCTCTAGGTCCGCATCAATAAAGTCTTCAACCTCAAAAGTTATTTTAATTTTGACGTTTTCTGGGTATTGGAGCCTATGTTTTTTAACTATATTCTCTAAAATATCTTCATCTATAACTTGTGAAAGAGTATCTAAGTCTATTCCAGATGTATCACCCCAAGGGAATCTTAATTTCTGATAAGGTTTAAATACTTCTGTATGTACAGAGCCGTCTTCTACTTTAAAGGTAGCAGATATTTGCATATTTTCTAAAATCATAATTTCTCCAATTTGCGTACAACATGCGACATGTACTGTCGCACATGTACAAAAATTGTCGTAGTTCTCCAATATCAGGCGAAGCAGTGAATTTACTACTTACAGTGGACCACCTACCGTCTCGCGAGATCTTGGCGTACGTCCTGCGGTCAATTGGTTTCCCTACGACAATCTGTTTAGATGAATAATGGCTCACGTGTTTGATACTGACCTAGTTTTTAACCTAGAGTTTTTATATGTAACCTAGGGTCTAAAGATTCCACGTAGGTAACGTGAGCCAAAATTCGTTAGACTGAATCTACGATTGACTCTGTAAATTCAGCTGAGGCTTGTTTCATCTCACGACCAACAGTGCTCTCTGTATAACGATTATTGTAATAATCAGCGAGGCGTTCGAATCGTCCAAAAACAGCCCTTTCTACTCGTCCTCTGTCGAGACTAAATTGGCCATTTATGTTAAATAATGTCCAAAGTTCGCTTGACGCGTCTCTAAGTAAACGAGCCTTAATACCAAGATGATGCATCTTAGTTTCAAGATCTAGAAAAGATTGAGGTTGATCTAGCTCAGGATTGAGTTGTCTAGCCCATGACGTATAGTCATAGATAGCGCATATAAACTCAGCCCATGTTCTAGTCATTTCACTCAATGTGTTGTAACCAGAAGTAGGTGCGTCAACTTCAAGTAAGGGTTTCTTACCTTCAATTATTGCTTCTACTTGTGATTGGTACTGTTGTAAAGCTTCGTCTTCGAAGTTTACATCAGTCTTTGCTTTAGTATCGAAGATAGCCATACAAGCTTCTACAGTTGCACTGCTAACTTGTACTTCACCATTCTTCACTAAATAGTCACGATAGACTCTTTCTGGAAAGTCTTTGTTTCCAGGTTTTGCTCTAGCTTCAGCTCCATCGGGATCAGCCATAGTGTCATCGTTAATATCATCGTGTGAGGTTGGTTCGTCAGATGGTAAGAGCTCCTCAGTCTCTAACTCTGTTGGATCAAAATGATCTTTTGGATTTGCCATAATTTACTCCTTACGTTAATCCTATTAATAAAATAAACTCATAACTTTGAGTTCAATAACTGGAAAGGCTCTAGGCCTATTCCGAATCTAGGTAAACTAGACTTATGGGAGAACCATTATTTGAGAATAATACTTCTCCATTCTGATGTGTACTTACATACCACATAGATATACTCCTAACTGTTAAATTCAAAAAATAAAAGGATCAATAAATCCTCTCACTTTAACCACTACCACCTCTACCACGAGCTTCGTGGAACGAAGCTAGCTGTCAACACTGTCGGATAAGTTAAGCGAAGCTAGCCGAACGGGGGCGAACCCGCAGGAGCGAGCGACTAACAGAAGCGAGCGAAGTTCGCCAAGAGATGCGAGTTATGAAAGAACGAGCGTTGACGAAGGCTACCTGAGTGGTTGTTGAATTGTTGATACACGACCGAGATTATAAGCAAAGCCTGGCTGGGCGAAGGTTGAGCGACCAAGCTTATCGTTGGGAACGAGGGAAATACATGTATGACCGAGTGAATAGCAGAGATAGATAAGCGAGGGAGCGAACCGAGAGTTTTAGCTCGGTCAGGTACTTATAACGAGTGAGCGTACTGATGGCGAAGGCTGAAAGCCTGCGAGCGACTAACAGGAGTGAGCTTAGGAGCCATCATAGGAGCGAGCGAAGTTAAACGAAGCCCGAAGCTGAGTGTTAAGTAGCTGTCCTCGCTAAAACCTTATAAAATCGAGGGAGTGTACCAGTAACTAGTCGTATTGTGGTACACCCGTAAGCTATTGATTATATTGATGAAACTGTCGTTGGTGTACCAGTACTAAAATTGTGGTGGTACACCCGTAAACCATTGATATTTAAGCATTATTAGAGGTTTTGTACCATTTGTACCGTTATTCTTTAAGTTTATACCTAAAAATAACTGTCTATGATCTACGGTCTATTAAATAAATAAGCCGAAATACATGGTACATCTGGTACAGCTGGTACAACAGCTGAAAAAGTCAATAAAAACAGTAGTTTCCGGTGTACCGGTATGAATATTAGTTGGTGGTACAAGTGGTACACACCGCCCGAGGGGCGTTGAACATTGGCTGTAGACCATGATTTATGGCCTAAGATCCACATCGCTGGCGCGATGATAGTAGTAATTGGCACATAAACAGCACATGATAGTAGTGGCACACGCCCAAACCGTCCCAACCTAAAGGCGCGGGAGCTTTAGCTCAAGGGTGAGTGACCTCTGGTCACGATCCCCGCGCCATAAAAGTGCGAGCGCGTAGCGCGAGCTCATTTGCTTTTGTGTTTAAATGGAATAGGGGGAATTGAACCCCCCTTGTTGTAATATTAATACTGTTTCATACGTTAGATTATAGTCATAAGATTCAATGACAAATGACTATAAGAGCTAAAATACGTCATATATTAATATATAACTAGAGCTTCATCTCTAGTTTGAACGACGCGTAATAAATTACATGCCAGCCAGACCGACTGGTATCCCACCCTTTCGGGAAGACGATTAATCAGGAATGTTGTTCTTGTAACGTTCTCCGTAGGTTAAATAGTCTTGATACTTTTTGTCTTCTAAAGATTCAACACCTTCATCTGACATAAAGTCTTTCATGAATTCTACATGAGCTATAAGAACAGGAGAGATAATACACATTAGAACTGTGTATATTAGCCCTGCTATTATTACTACGATACAAGCTAGTGATATTAGTATATCCATGCTGTTCTCCGTTGTTAATGATAGTAGTAAAGGGGGTTTTTACACCCCCGATACCGTTATGCCTTTCTAGCAAAGTCGAAAGGTAGTTTCCTTTTGGCTTTGCTATCAGCCTCGTTAGCCTGTTCCTCAGGCTTATCCATTTCTTTCTTTACATCTTCTGTAAAGCTAGAAGTTGATTTTTTAATTCCTTTAGCGAGGCTGAGAACCGTAGCTGTACTTTTGACAGCTACGTTTCTAAGGTTGGGGACACTAAGAGTTATTTTTGCCATTGGCTTCTCCCTTATTGTCTAGAGGGAATAAAGATATTCTTTCAATGGAACCATTGTTTACCATTGGTAAAGAATCGAGGTCAATATTGACTCCGTTCCCTTGTTGAGTAGATGAGCCGAAACCAAGTTGAACTGGTCGTTGCTTCATTACGTCATTACCGTTTTCGTCCTTAGCTGGATAGCCACGGTAGGCTTTTACTACAAATCTGTCCATAATTACTCCTTATATATGATAGTAGTTAGTTAATAAAAGAAATCGGTAATACACCCCAACACCCTACTTTATCGGGCGAATATCTAACAGGTGTACTACCTTTTTCACACCAGACACCTACGACTTACTCGCTGGGGGCGAGTAAGCGACCGAAAATGCCTAGTATTGATAACACAATGCCTAATGGAATACTCCATAGGACATATGTGAAACGATAATCATCTTGTGGGTATACATCGA
>Ga0163180_10000347_pt1 | contig 26650 bp, 10 predicted proteins | sample AtlANTMetagenome_2_FD_109647 | JGI IMG/M metagenome (GOLD analysis project Ga0163180, IMG submission 109647) | Marine eukaryotic phytoplankton communities from the Atlantic Ocean - Atlantic ANT 4 Metagenome | ecosystem: Environmental > Aquatic > Marine > Oceanic | place: North Atlantic Ocean...
AAAATTATCAGTCTTTCTTATAAATACTGATTGGAAGATTGACAATATCGCTCAGGCATTCTATACTAACAAAGTATCACTCACGGAGTCAGTCTCATGTCAGTTGCTATCAGTCAGGCCCAGAAGTCACGTTACAGAATCACCCTAGATTTAGAGGTGATGGAAGACTTTGACCCGCATCAGATTTCATGGGAGGATCTCTTTGAACTCGAAGGAAATGAGAGGGTGATTGACAGTTACGTAGAAGACCTGAGTAAGCCTGTCCGTTGGTGATTGGCAGTCTTATGTGATACTCAGAACACGGGGGTTGACATCAGTCAGTCTCCGTGATATGATGGCAGTGGGTATCAGTGAAACACAGTGTTTTGATGCGGCGTTGTTATGGCGTTGCGGCGCGTGCCCGTATATAAAAACGCTAACTACCCTAACCTACAGAGGTGACAGATCGACCTCGATATATAATGCGAAAGTCAAATTCATAATAGGAAAAAAAATTCCGCGCAAAAAATTTTTATGGAAAAGGTTTATCACATCTACGCAAAGCAAGAGTGTTTATACAATAGTTTAAGTGAAGAACAATTCACTAATACATGGGAAACCCTCAAGGGAATGGTTGGTCTAATGAAGACTGATTATGAACTTGGGGATTTATCATATGAGGAAGTTATTTGCGCCCATGGAGGCTCTGGGGCGGTTAACCCAAATGAACCACCTGGGTGTGATTCATATTGACATTATACATATAGACTGTTAGAATTGAACTGAAGTTTCTAAGACTTATGGCAAAAGGATTTACTGTTAAGGCGAATGCCCCCAAACCCAAGAAGAAAGAGGAGTGGGACATCGCGGCAATCAAGCAACGTATGCGTGGTAAGACCATCGTATTCTGTTTGCCAGGCCGTGGTTGTTCATTTACATTTCTGAAGAACTTTGTACAACTGTGCTTTGATATGGTACAGAATGGAATGAGTATTCAGATCAGTCAAGATTATTCCTCGATGGTTAACTTTGCACGTTGTAAGTGCTTAGGTGCTAATGTATTACGTGGTCCCAATCAGATTCCTTGGGATGGCAAACTGGAATATGACTATCAACTGTGGATCGACTCAGATATTGTTTTTGATACAAACAAGTTCTGGCAATTGTGCGATCTTGCAGTAAGTGAAGATGGTACAGAGAAAGAAGTCACTGCTGGTTGGTATGCCACTGAAGATGGACACACAACTTCTGTCGCACACTGGTTGGAAGAAGATGATTTCCGTAAGAATGGTGGAGTGATGAATCACGAAACTGTCGAATCCATTCAGAAGCGTCGTAAGCCATTTACTGTTGACTACACTGGTTTTGGTTGGGTACTGATCAAGAAGGGTGTATTTGAAAATCTTGAATACCCTTGGTTTGCTCCTAAGATGCAAGTCTTTGAGAGTGGAAATGTTCAAGACATGTGTGGTGAAGATGTCTCATTCTGTCTTGATGCAAAGGAAGAAGGTTTTGAAATCTGGTGCGATCCTCGTATCAGAGTTGGTCACGAAAAAACTCGCGTAATCTGAGGTACTGAATTATGATGATGAAAGGCGGCACTTATGTTAAGGGTAAGCCGAAAAAAACTCGCCAAGGAAACTCGCAGTATACATTAAGATCCGCGACTTCTCGTAACAAAGCAAAAAAGAAGTATCGGGGGCAAGGAAAGGGTTAAATAGAAGCAGTTACATTCGTTTATAATGGCTGCGTTAATTTGTAACCTCCCATCAGTTGAGGTATGGGTAAGAAAAGAATATCTTACTGATCATCAATCTGGTCATGGTGAATTTGTGAAAGGCGTCTGGGTATCGTGTAAGTCGATACCTGGGCGCACTTTTTATTTTGAGACATACTTACCAGAGTATGCTGCTATGTACGATAAACTGCCCATCAGTGCGTTTGTAAGCGCCCCTGAGACGCCAAGTCCTGATATGGACCTACCTAACCTACAATTCTGGAATTGCATGGATTACGGCGTTGTGGCCGTCACTAAGCAGTTTATTGGTTCGATGGACTATGAACTGTATACAAGAGACCATGGTATACAGAAAGGTACATACATTTGTACAATTGATAACTATCATCAGGATCCTGAAGTAGTTGACTATGCAACAAGTGAAAATCCAGCTGAGCATAAGTCTCATAACTTGATTGAACTTGAAAATGGACAGTATGCACTGTATCCTAATAATAGAATGCGTATCTATGATAACAGTTTGACACCTGTTGAACCAAAAATGCCCGATTTTAAGGTTTCAACTCAATATTATCAAGTTGAAAATGGTTTTGAACGTCTTGGAATGGGTCGTGAAGACGAATATTTCTGGAAAACGTCAAAAGAACGTAAAATTGAAGAAGAAAAAGTTGAAGATATGTACAAATCACAAGAAAATCGCCCAATTGACCCTTAAAAAAGAGAAAAATGACTCCAAATCACGATTTTTTAGACAACTTAGCTAACGATAGTCATCAAAAAATGCTTCGTGAGATCGCAAATGATGATTTAACACCCAAAAAACGCGATTCTGTAGAAGAAACTGAATTTTTTGAAAATCAGACGACTCCAGAACCACTTTATGAGTAAAAATCTCAGTGATGCCTTAATAAATAAGATATAATCGCTGGATTTTTGTGCCTTTAGAACGGGTAAGTCAAGGTTTTAGAGATATTAGTATGACATTTAAGAGGCATCCTCTTAATGATGACCTCGTTTTGCTTAAAAATGAGCAAGCAATCTCCCGTTCAGTGAGAAATATCGTATTTACAACTCCTGGTGAAAAGTTTTTTGATGAAGACTTTGGATCTAAGATAAGCGAATCTCTTTTTGAAAATATTGATCCTGTTTCTGCAAATTTAATTCAACAAGAAATTCGTCAATCAATTAAAAACTATGAGCCAAGAGTTAATTTGAGAAGAGTCTTAGTGAATCCAGATTATGATAGTAATGCGTTTAATGTAACTATCATATATGAAATTATTGGTGCGGATGTGCCTCCACAAGAATTACAATTCGTTTTGCAACAAACTAGGTAAAAATGCCACTAGCTAATTTCACTAACCTAGATTTTAATCAGGTTAAAACAACTCTCCGAGAATATCTTAAAGAAAATTCTAGTTTTACAGACTATGATTTCGAAGGATCGAACTTATCGACGATTCTTGACGTTCTGGCATATAATACCTACATTACCTCATATAACGCGAATATGGTCGCGAATGAGGTATTCATCGATAGTGCGACATTAAGAGAGAATGTCGTATCTTTAGCAAGAAATATTGGATATTTACCAAAATCAAGAAAAGCAGCAAGAGCTGTTGTCACATTTCAGGTCAATACTAATAATATAACTCCTGTTCCAGCATCAATAACTCTTAAAAAAGGTCCAGTAGTCACTTCATCGGGATCTTTTGGCAATCAATCATATGTTTTTTGCATTTTAGAGGATATTACAGTTCCCGTAGTCAATAATATTGCAACTTTTTCTAATATTTCGGTTTATGAGGGAACATTACTGACTTCTAACTTCACTCAAAACTATAGAAACCCAAATCAAAAGTTTATTTTAGATAATATTGGTATTGATACTGATTTGATGACCGTTACAGTAAGACCGAATGAGTCATCATCTAGAAGTGTCAAATATTCACGTCAAGACAGTTTATTTGATGTGAAGTCTGATTCAAAGGTTTATTATCTTCAAGAAGTTGATGATGAAAGATATCAAGTAATATTTGGAGATGGTATTTTTGGAAATAAACTTGAAGACAACAATTATATCAGTGTAGATTACATTACATCTAATGGTGATGCTGCAAATGGGGTCAGTTCGTTTGCTTTTGCTGGAAGATTAATCTATAACCGAAATGCACAAGAATATTCAGTAACTTCTGGTATATCTCTCGTATCAACCGGTATTGCAGCTGGTGGTGGTGAACCAATTGAGAGTGTTGAGTCAATCAAGAAGTTTGCACCAAGAATTTATGCCTCTCAGAACAGAGCACTGACTGCAAATGACTATGAAACACTGATTCCTGCTAAAATTTACCCAGAAACTGAGTCTATTTCTGTTTTTGGTGGCGAAGAGTTAGTTCCACCACAATATGGAAAGGTATTCATCAGTATTAAACCAAGATTTGGAGATTTTCTTCCAAATCTGATTAAAGAAAATATCAAACTCAAGCTAAAGAAATTTGCAGTTGCTGGAATTGTTCCTGAAATCCTAGATCTCAAATATCTGTATCTTGAGATTGATTCAAAAATTTATTATAACTCAAATCTCGCACCATCTGCAGCAGCAGTTTCTACGATTGTTCAAAATAACGTCACTAAGTATTCAGAGTCTAGTGAATTGAATAAGTATGGCGCAAGACTAAAATATAGTAAATTCTTGAAAGTTATTGATGACAGTCACGAAGCCGTGATGTCAAATATCACAACTGTGAGTATGAGAAGAGATTTGAGAGTTCTCATCAATCAATTTGCAGAGTATCAGATTGGTTTTGGTAATGAAATCTATATCAAGAGAATGTCTGGGTTTAATATTAAATCATCTGCAATTTTGGTAGCAGGTATTAATCAACCAGTTTATGTTTCTGATATTCCCGATACAAATAGAGTTACAGGAAGTCTTTTCTTCTTTACAGTTCCAAGTATTGGTTCACAAACTCCAACAGTGGTAAGAAGAAACGTTGGTACGATTAATTATGCAACAGGAGTCATTACGCTAAATCCAGTTAATATTACTAGCGCAAAAATTAAAGATGGTGTTCAAACATTAGAAATTTCTGCAAGTCCTACATCAAATGATGTTGTCGGATTACAGGATCTTTATTTGCAACTAGATATTAGTAACAGTAACTTTGAAACTGTTGTTGATGAGATTTCTTCGGGACTTGACCCATCTGCGTCTAATTACGTGGTATCTTCAAGTTATGCTAACGGAAATCTGGTTCGCTCTGGTGGACCAACCACAACCACATCTACGGCTACTAGATCGACTGCAACCACGTCTACAACGACTACAACGGCATCTAGTGGCACATCAGTATCATCTAGTGGAGCATCGGGAGGCACTTCTTACTCAGGAACCACCACATCTTCATCAGGTACATCAACTTCAGGTTCATCCTCATACTAAGACGATAAATTCATAAAATGTCAGAAAATAGAGTTCAATTTAACACTATCGTTGCAAGCCAACTTCCCACTTATGTAAGGGAAGATTTTCCACTTGTAGAAAGTTTTTTAAAGTCATATTACCTGGGACAAGAATATCAGGGTGGACCTATTGATCTGATTGAAAATATTGACAGATATATTAAATTAGACGAAACAACAAATCTTACAGAATCTGCAGTAATGTCTGGTGACATTACTTTCTACGGAACAACTATCAACGTTGATCCAGGAGAATCTCCTACAGGAACTAAAGGATTTCCAGATTCATATGGATTACTAAAAATTGATGATGAAATAATTTCTTATACCGGGAAAACTGATTATTCCTTTACTGGATGTATTAGAGGATTTGTTGGTATAACTTCTTATAGAAGTGCAATTAACAAAGAAGAAGTTGTTTTTGAAGAAACTGCATCTGATGATCACAAAGATGGTGCTATCATCACCAACTTAAGTTGCTTATTCTTAAAAGAATTTTTAACAAAAGCGAAGCATCAGTTAGCTCCTGGATTTGAAAATAGAACATTAACTCCTGAACTCAATCAAAACATTTTTGTAAAACAAGCAAAAGATTTTTATATTAGTAAAGGAACAAACAAATCTTTTGAAATACTGTTTAAGGCACTCTACAATAAAGATGTAGAGTTAATTACTCCAAGAGATTTTCTTTTTACTCCATCAAATGCCGGATATAGAATTGTAAATCAACTTGTTGTTGAAGCAATCGAAGGTGATCCTGAAAATTTAGAAAATGCAACTCTTTATCAAGATGTATACAAGTTTGATGATGATCTTCAAAAATCGTATGCTCCAATCACAAGTGTTGAGAAGATAGAAGTTGGATATGGAAAATCATTTTATAAGTTATCATATGATGGTGGATTTAATAGACCAGATGGATCTGCTGGCGGAATTACATATGGCAATTTTAAGGTTGAACCATCCACAAAAGTTATAGGCCAAGTTGCTGCAGGCACGACAGTTCTTGATGTTGACTCTACAGTTGGATTTGGTTCAACAGGTGAATTGTATGTTTCATATTCAAATGCAACTACTGGAATCGCAAGTTACACTTCAAAATCATTAACTCAGTTTTTTGGTGTAACTGGTATCAGCACAATTATACTTGATTCAACAACGGTTGGTGTTAATACGTTTACATATGGAAGATCTAAATTAGATCAAAGTGAAATAATCAAAGTTAGAGTAAATTCAGTCTTAAATTCTCTGAACGCACCAGAGGATACTAAAGGACTTTTAAAGGAAGGAATTGTAAATATACAAACTCTTGGATGCACCGACAATACATTTAAAGCCAATAAGTGGATATACAACGTTTCATCCGTTTACAAAGTTGCAAAAGTAGAACTTATTGATTTTTCTGACAATACTTACAGACTTACTTTAAATGAAGCAAACTATTTTAAACCTGGCAATTCTGCGTCTTTAATTCTTTCTGATGGAACAACCAAAGAAACAACTATCACTGATGTTACAGGAGAGAAGCAATTAACGATAAAAGGTCAAGGTCTGTTAGATTTAACTTTAACATATAAAGTTCAAAGAATTAGAAGAAAAGCTTCCTCTAATACATTCACTAATATTGATGAATATTCAACCGATGTAGAGAACGTTTATAAGAGTTCTGTGGATAACAGTTATTTGGTGTCTTCGCCATCTCTACCCTATTATAATGCACAACCAATTAATGTATCCCCTAAAGAATTTAAATTTAGTGGAACCTTTGTTGGTACTGAATTTGAAATTTCTCCTGGAGTAGAACATGGATTTTACACAGGAGATGCTGTTTATTATTCTGCTGGTCTTGTAGATGAGACTTATATTGATGATTCTGGAAATAGTAAAACTAGAAAAGTTAGAGGAGATGCATTATTTGCTGATGGACTTTACTTTGTAAGAAGAGTAAATTCGTCTACGTTAAAATTTGCAAAAAGCAGAAATGACATTCTCAACTCAAAGTTTGTATCTGTTGATTCTGCAGTAACTGTATCTGAAAGTTTGATTAAACCATATGAGTTTAATTCAAAAACTTTAGAACCACAAAAAATTCTTAGGAAGGTATCTACACCAAAAACTTCTGAAAGAACTGAAACAACTGTACCAGGAACAACTGGTATATTAATTAATGGTGTTGAAATTTTAAATTATAAATCAACTGATGTAATTAGATACGGCAAGATTAATGATATTGAAGTTTTAGCACCTGGAGAAAATGTTGATATAATCAATCCACCAAATTTAATTGTTAATGATTCGGTAGGAACAGGAGCTACTGGATTCTTAGCAATTTCTGGATCTTTAAGAGAAGTTAGAATTAAAGACCCTGGATTTGATTATCTTAGAACACCTACCTTAAAAATTGATGGTGGTAATGGTCAAGGTGCAACTGGATTTGTCAATATGAAGTTGATTGATCACAATCCAGAATTCTTTGCGGACTTGGCTTCAGCAAAAGTAATAATCGGAACAGCATCAACTCAATCCAAAATTGGATTCTCAACATACCATAAGTTTAGAAATGCTGAACAAGTAATATATCGTACATCTGACCAAAGTGGTATTGCTGGTATTGTTACAAATTCTACGTACTTTGTATCAACTATTGATAATGTTACTGTTAGACTTCATCCAACACAAGCTGACGCTATATCTGGAATCAACACAGTTTTCCTCACTGATCATGGTGTAGGAAAGCATTCTCTCCAGTCAATCAACAAAAAATCAGTAGTAGAATCAATTAATGTTATTTCGGGTGGTTCTGGGTATCAGACTAAGAAAAGGACTGCTCCTGCCGCTTCTGGAGTGAGTACAGCAAGTGATTCTATCACTATTGCCAATCACGATTACAACTCTGGAGAAAAAGTAAAGTACACTTGTAACGGAACTATCGCGTCTGGACTTTCTGCAGACACTGAATATTATGTGACTGTAGTTGATAAAGACTCCTTTAAACTTTCCTCTGTTGGTTTATCTTCTGATAGAGAATTTTACTATAGAACAAAGCAATATGTTGACATAACTTCTGTTGGTGTCGGCACTCACATTTTTAATTATCCTGCGATAACAGCTACTCTTGTTGGTGAAGTTGGAATATCTTCTATTGGCAATCAAACGTTTAAAGCAGATATAGAACCAATCTTTAGAGGACAGGTAACATCAGTTCATTTGGAAAATGGTGGAGTTGGATATGGATCATCTGAAATTATCAATTTAGATTTCCAACCTCAGGTTACTATTGAATCTGGTATTGATGCACAATTAACCCCAATTGTTAATAATGGTAGGATTGTAAACGTTATTGTTCAAAATTCTGGTTCTAGATATATTTCAGTTCCAGACTTGGATGTAAACGGGGACGGTGTAGGTGCTGTTTTAGTTCCTGTTATTGAAAATGGGTCTATAACATCGGTGACTGTCGTAGAACCTGGAGGTGGATATGATCAATCCTCAACTACGATTGATGTCATAAATGCAGGATCAACTCTTAACGTACCTAAGTTCAGAGCAAATCTTCAGAATTGGAGGGTTAATCTTTTTGAAAAAAATCTTCCGTATTTTGCTGCGGATGATGGATCAGTAATTGATTCTGAAAATCAAGAAAACTTACAGTATGTTCATCTTTATGCGCCAAGAAAACTTAGAGAAAATACATTTTCAATTGCCCAATCTGGTGCGACTGCATTTGGCGAATCTGATCTAAAACGACAGAATGGGGCTGAAGTTCCATCAACAAAACACTCGCCTATTTTGGGATTTGCATATGATGGAAATCCAATTTATGGCCCATATGCATATAGGACTAAGAGTGGCGGAGTCGTAACTCAGATGAAGTCTGGGTATACTTTGAATCTCAAAGCAAATAGACCTTCTACATCAATTTTCCCTGAGGGATTTTTTGTAGAGGACTATAGTCATACTAATTCAACTGACGAAAGTGTTCTTGACCAAAACAACGGTAGATTCTGCATAACTCCAGATTATCCAGAGGGAACTTATGCATATTTTATGACCGTTGATGAAAAAGATGTATCTACCTCAGGAATATTTAAAAACTACAAAGCTCCAAAATTCCCATATATTATCGGAGACAATTATCACTCTATTCCAGATAATTTTAATTTCTCTTTAAGTTCATCTGCAGATTCTTTTGAAAACTTGCAAAATGAGTATAGAAGAAACACTCATCCATATAACTTGATTGAGGATGATTCTGAATATCCATATATCTACATTCCAAATAAGTTATCCCAAACATCTGAGATAACCGCTTCTTCTAGAGGAACTATTTCCTCTGTTGGAATTATTACTGGTGGAACTGAGTATCGGATGAACGAAACTCTGGTATTTAATAATACTGGAACAGGTGGTGATGGTGTTTTTGCAAAAGTTTCAAGACTTCAAGGTAAATCTGTCACTAGCGTGAGTGTCGCTACTAGTTCGATAGAAGGATTAGAGATTTATCCTGGTGAATCTAAGGGAGAATATATTTTATATGCGGATAATCCACATAATTTCAAAAACTTTGATGTTGTAACGATATCTGGACTTTCTACAACGTCATCTAAAATTGAAGGATCTTATTCTGTTGGAATTCAATCAAATAGACTTGCGTTTGCTGGTGTTGGAACTACTGGTGTTGCTATAGGAGCCACATCCGTAACTGGCATAGTTACCTTCTTTAAAGTCACTGGAGACTTGTCTCCATTCAAGATTAGAGAAAATGACATCTTGATGACTGGCGATGAAAAACTAAAAGTACTGAATGTAGATAAAACCAACTCTAGAATAAGAGTTCTTAGAGAGGCAGAAGGAACTACAGGTTCCTCTCATACTATTGGTAAGTTTATCTACGAAGTTCCTAGAAAATTCACAGTTAATAGTGGATTCAAAACTGATTATTCATACAGACAAAATGAACAAATTTACTTTAACCCAGTAAACGTTGTTGGACTTGGAACAACTGCTGGAGTTGGGATTGGAACCACAATTACATTTGTAAATCCTGGTGTTGGAGCCACTCAAAAATTCATCCAGACAAAAGCACTTTATATTAGAAATCACAATTTCCAAACTGGAGATCAGGTAACGTATTCTCCTGGAACCAGTGGAAGTGGTATCATCGTACAAGATGAAACAAATGTTGGAGTAGGAACTACTCTTGCAGATGGTCAGTCACTCTTTGTTGCTAAAATTAATGACGATCTGATTGGAATTGCAACCATAAGAGTTGGTCTTGGATCTACTGGAACTTTTGTTGGTCTTGCTAATACAATATCGACTACACTATTCTTTAGAAGTGTTGGCACTGGAGACACTCATAGTTTCACCACAAATCACACAGTTCTGACTGGTAATGTTGATAGAAACTTGGTCACTGTGGCTACTGCATCAACACATGGATTAAGTGAACCCCACAATATTACATTAAACGTAAATCCAAAGAATACTAAGTCAATCACATTTAAATATGATGATTACAACAGAAGAGTCCTAGTCGATCCTATCGATTTTACAAATTCTGAAGTTAGCACCACAAATAGTGAAATAACTTTAACGTCTCATGGACTTAAGAGTGGTGATAAAGTCTTACATACTGCAACGGTTCCTTCTGTAGGATTGTCCAGTGATAAACTTTATTATGTAAATCGTGTTGATCAAAATACAATCAAACTTTCAGACACTTACTTCGATTCAACTCAGGAGAAACCAGTTGTAGTCGATATTACTAGTGCTTCCTCTGGAACCATATCTCCAATTAATCCTCCAATCAAACTGTACAAGGATTCTACGGTAACATTTGATTTATCTGATTCATCTCTCGGATTCGTTGTACAAGGCAAATCTTATCCTGCCTTTGAATTGAATTTCTATAGAGATAAAGATTTTAAAGTAGTTTGGGAAAAATCAGATAGCAGTAAAGTCTTTGAAGTTGTTAGATCTGGCACAGTTGGATCCTCTGGCGCAAAAGTTACTCTTGAAGTTAATAGCGATACACCAGAGTTTTTATATTACAAACTTGATTTAATTGACGCAAATCCTGATGTAGATACTCCCGAAGTAAAGCAACAAATAGTTGTGGATACTGAGGTTGTAAACTCAAGTCAACTAGAAATCAAAGAAAGTGGTTATCAAGGAACTCATAAAATTGCCACACCTTCAACAACATCATTTACTTATACTATAAAGAATGTTCCAGAGACATCTTCATATACCACTGCAGCTGGTGCTTTAATTGATTATACAACTGATTGCACCCATACATATGGTCCAATTGCAAAAGTTGATGTTACTGGTGTTGGTAGAAACTATGAAACTCTCCCTGGAATCACAACTGTAGATAGTGTTTCTGGAAGGGGTGCCATTTTAGAGGCAGAGAGCTCTAATATTGGAAAGGCACTTGGCACTAGAATTAAAGATATTGGATATACTTATCCATCTGATCCAACATTATCACCATCTTTAATATATCCACAGATAGTAAAGATAGAACCTTTAGCTGTTTTTGATTCTATTGGCGTAACATCCTTTGGAAAAGGATTTTCTATTCCACCAAAACTAGTTGTTCTTGATGGTAGAACTGAAAAACTAGTTTCTGATGTTGATCTAAAAGTAACACCTGGATCTCCAACTGTAGAGATCTTGAAGAATACCAAGGGAATTAATAATGTAGAACCAACATTAATTCCAACTCAAACTGGTGCTGGAGTCGGTATTGGAACTATTTCATACGACTCCTCTACCGAAAATGTAACTGTTGAACTTGCTGTTGGATTTAGTACAGTAAATTCATTCCCATTTGCAGTTGGTGATAAAGTTCTGATTGAAAATATCAGTGTTGGTGTTGGATCAACTGGAAAAGGATTTAACTCAGAAAATTATGATTATAAGTTGTTTGAACTGACTGCTGTTAATGAGAGACTGGGTGGTATTGGTATTGTTACTTATAGTATGTCTGGACTTTTAGAGTCTAATGAAATAGTCGGAGTTTTTGATGATATTAATTCTTCGGGAAGAATTATCGCTAAGAAGAGTTTCCCAATATTTGAACCACAGTTAACCACAAGAGAATATTTCAAAGGAGAAGTTGTAACTTCGGATTCGGCCACAGGAATAGTTGGTTCGTGGAATTCAAGTTCGGATACATTACTAATTTCTTCTAGCGATAAGTTTGTCGTTGGTGAAAAAATTATAGGCGGATCATCCGACGCTCACGGTGTAGCTTCATCAATTACATCTTATGAAAACTATTATAATCTAGACTCCTCATCTAAGGTAATAAAAGGATGGGATAATGACTCTGGAGAACTTAACTTTGAACTTCAAAGAATGCCTGATAATTTCTATTATCAGAACTTCTCATATTCACTGAAATCATCCGTACCATTTGAGACTTGGAATGAACCAGTTTCTTCTCTTAATCATACTTTAGGATTTAAGAAATTCTCTGATTATCAGTTAGAAACAACAAACTCTAACAGTATGACTGTTGGACTGTCTACTGCTCTGACAAGATTCTCTGTTGTTAATGATCTTCAGGGATTTGCTAGTGTTAATTGTTTCTATGATTTTGACCTTGCAACAGAAAACAATTTGAACCTCAATTCAAAAGTTGTTTCTGATGAAATAGTATTTGCCAATAGAATTCTAACCGATTATTTTGAATCAGTTGGAAACAGAGTTCTGTCTATTGACGATCTTAGCGGTCAGTTCAACAGCAATCCAAGACCTACAGCTTTCAGTGTCGTAGATACATTTACCCTTGCTGATGTGAGATTCCAGAAATATATCACTTATGTAAGAGATAAGAGATATACAGCACAAAGACAACTCATGTTAGTTGATGTTGTACATGATGATGCACAAGGATATCTTAATCAGTACGCAAGAGTTGAGACTCAATATGATCAAGGTTCTTTTGAATTTGGTATATCTGGATCTGATGGACAACTTCTCTTCTATCCAACACGGTCTTCTGTTAATGACTACAACGTCATTACTCTGTCATATGATATTGACAGTGAGGTTTTAGGAACTGGAAACACAAGTTTTGGTGGAGTTGTCACTGTCAACACTGGTAGTGTTGAAGTTGAGTCTGGAGTAACAAAAACTATTGTTTCTATCGCTGCTACACATTCTAGTTTGAAAGTTCTTGTCAATATCAATCCAGATATTGGATCAAATACAGAATTTGAGGCTGTTGAACTTAATATTACTAATAACGGTAGTGATGTTGCAATCACTGAATATGGAAGACTCACTACAAATATTGGTGGCGCATCTGCTATAGGTCTTGGAACCTATCATGCATATGTTGATGGCGCAAATCTTAAGGTTGATTTTATTCCAACTGCAACTGGTATAGGAACCACTGGTGCGATTAATACTGTACAAGTTGGTCTTGCAACTGATTCAATCACCGGAATTGGAACTCTTGACTTGAGACATGCTCAACTTGAAGGAAGAACGACAAGTATTTCTGCATCTGGTTCTCCAGGAATCACAACTATTTCAGAATACGTTGATTTATATGATGGAGCATACTTCTTAGTTCAGGTTGCAGATACAACTAATAATGAAACACAACTTTCTGAACTCGTCATCGTTGATGACTACGTTGACGGAACAGGAAGCTATGACGTTGATATGACTGAATATGGAAACGTTGAAACTTCTTCTGGACTGGGGACATTTGGTGCAAGAGTTTCTACCGCAGGAACTGTATCGTTGGTATTCACTCCAAATGCAAGCATAGACGCAGTGGTTAATGTGTTTAAGAATGCACTGTCTATTGATGATGATGCAACTTTGCCATCAACAGTTGCGTTTACAAATTCATCAATTACAACAAAAATTGGCGAATATACAGGAACCGACAGTGATATTAAGAGAGAGTTCATGCTTGAGCATGAAAATAAACAAATCTTTGAAAGATATTTTGAAGGTAACAGCAGCTCTGTCGTTGATATTAGTGCAAATACTATTAAGATTCCAGATCACTTCTTTGTAAGTGGAGAGAAACTGAGGTATGTTCATGTTGGAACTGCATCATCTGCAGTTGGAATTGCTACAACTACTTTTGTTGGTGCGGCAAACACTACTTTCCTGCCAGGAGAAAATCTCTTTGCAGTCAAGATTGATGATAATACTATCAAGATTGCATCTAGTGCAGAGAATGCACTGAAATCCATTCCACAAGTTGTTCAATTAGAAAGTGTCGGTATTGGTACATCGCATAGATTTATCTCTACAAATCAAAATGCTAAGGTGATCGTTGCTATCGATAATGTAATTCAATCACCAGTTGTATCTACTGCTGTAACATCGCATCTGGCAAATCAGATGTTGGATACTGATAATATACTGACATTCAGCGGAATAACATCATTCTTCGGATCTGATCTAATTCAGATCGGTGATGAGATCATGAAGATCGAAGGTGTTGGTATTGGAAGTACAAACTTTATAAGAGTTCGTAGAGAATGGTTGGGAACTAAGGTTGGAACTGCAGGAACTGGAGATCTAATTACAAAGGTTGATGGTAATTATAATATTGTAGACAATCATCTTAACTTTGTTGAAGCTCCATTTGGAAATACTCCAATCGGATCTACTACAAATCCACCAGACGAAAGAGATTGGACTGGTATCACAACCTCATCTAGTTTCCAGGGAAGATCTTTCATGAGATCGGGTATTGAAAACACATCAAATGAGTCTTATTACAAGAATTATATCTTTGACAATATTTCAAATCAATTTAATGCAACTGAAAATGAATTCACTCTGAAGCAAAATGCCTCGGACGTTCCTGGCATCTCTACGGAAAATGCAATCATTCTTGTTAATGATGTATTCCAAACTCCAGGACTTCTGAATCAGTATACTTTAGATGAAGTAGCCGGAATCACCACGATTACATTCCAAGGAACAGAAACAACTCCTCTCGGATCTGATGTTGGAATTTCCAGTTATCCTAAGGGTGGAATTATCGTTTCTGTTGCTTCTGCTGAAGGTCTTGGATATCAAGCTCTTGTCTCTGCTGGCGGAACTGCAGTAGTATCTGCAGCAGGAACTGTTTCTTCCGTTGGGGTTGCCAATACTGGTACTGGATATAGAGGAAGAAACCGTTATGAAATTTTAACTGATACGTCTAACCCTGTTGGAGTTGGATCTACTGAAATTTATTTGGAAAACTCAAACAGTGTTTATGATATCATTAGTTTGTTGAACACTGGCAATAACGTTACGATTGGCGTTGGAACATTCTTGAAGTCAAATGTAACTGTTGTTTCTACTGCATCTACTTTCGTTAGAATTGGTGTTGGTTCTACGAGTGCTCTTGAAATTCCAACTGGAACTCAAGTCAGTATCGGTATTACAAATCCAACTCTCGGATACGTAAATGTAAGTGTAGCAAATAGTGGATCTGGCATAACCACTCATCATGTTGGTTTTGCAACTATCATGACGGGAACTGGTAACATATCCACAGATGTGTCGATTACAGATTCTTCAGTATTCTATGCATCAAGAGATATCTCAAATGTTGGATATTCATCAATAACTGGTCTGACAACAGTTACTACATCTAGCGCACACGGGTTGTCTTTTGATGATACCGTTATTGTTTCTGGAATAGCATTTACGTGTGATTATAGTGGCGCAGGACCAGTTAATGTCACTAATGCTGTTTATAATAATGTAAGTGGCATTATGACCGTAACCACATCAGCTGCTCATAACCTCTCTACTACTGGAGAAAAGAGTGATGTTCTTCTGACCGGTCTTGGATTCACTTGCGGACTTGATAATGGAGGATCTACTCATACCTATCCAAGAACAACCGATCCTGTTTATTGTGGTACTAAAGTAACTGCGGTTAATAGTTCCACTGAATTTGAAGTTAATGCTGGCGTTTCTACAGTCCCAACATTCTTCCAAAGTGGAGGAACTGCTCAACCTGTCCTTATTGCACCAAGAGCTAACAATAACTCTGCAAGTAAATCTGATCCAGCAGTAAGCGGAACAAATGTTCTTAGAGTTATTGACACTACAACCTTTGAAATAAACACCGGCATCTCAACCAGAAAACATTTCTATGCAAGATGCGGTAAAGTTAATAAACCACTTGATATTGTAATCGAGGATCCACTAAGTTATTCCAACATTCCTTTGGAATATAGTTCCTCTTCTGCTGGACTTGGAACTCATGCAACGATAGATGTTGTAGTTGGTCAAGGATCTAGTGTAATTGACTTTGAACTTAGAAATAATGGATATGGATATGGCAACGGCGATATCTTGACTGTACCTATTGGCGGACTGACAGGTATTCCAACAACATCATCCTTTAGTGAATTTACGTTAACTGTTGACAAGGCTCTCTTTGATAAATTTGCTGGATGGTCTCTTGGAACTCTTCAAGTTCTTGATAATGTTGAAAGATTTATTGATGGTACAAGAAAAGACTTCCCACTCACTTTAGCGGGATCTGTAGTTTCTATCGTCGCTGCAAAAGGATCGAATATTAATGTTCAAGATGTACTTCTTATCTTTGTTAATAATACACTTCAGGTTCCAGGAGAAGGATATACGTTTACTGGTGGAAGCACACTGAACTTTACTGAGGCACCTAAACTTGGAGATATCCTCGAAATTGTATTCTACAAAGGCAGTGGTGACACTGACGTTATCTTCAGAAACATTATTGAAACAGTGAAAAAAGGTGACTCCTTGCAACTCAAGAATGATCCTTCTAGAAGTCAAGCTTCTTCTCTTATCGAAGATGAAAGAATCGTCGATAATATTAAATCCACAAGCACTGTTTCCACAAATCCATACTTTGGACCAGGAAACACAAATGATATTACTTTAGATAGACCTGTTATCTGGTGTAAGCAGACTGAAGATGTTTTTGTGGATGAGATTGCTATTGGTAAGGATCGTGAACTTTACGAACCAGTTATCAATCCCAGTGCATACATTATCAAGTCTGTTGGTGTTGGATCTACCGCGATTTATGTGGATAATCTGAGACCCATGTTTAATCCACAAAATGAAAATGACACTGATCTGACCTTCCAGAAGAAAGTTAAATTTGTCGCTCAAGAATCTAAAACGGCAGCTGCAGCAACTGCAATTGTTTCTGGTCTTGGAACTATTTCTTCAATATCAATTTCTGATGGTGGTTCTGGATATGCATCAGCACCAGTCGTAACGATTGGAAGCACGGTTCAAGCAGTTGGTGTTGGAACCACTGCTCTTGCAACAGCATCTATTACCGCTGGAGTGGTAACAAGCATTACTCTTTCTAATGCTGGAACTGCATATACAAACGTAAGTCCCCCACCAGTTCTCATCGCACCTCCAACATATTCTGAAGAAGAGATTGTCGTTGATTCATATCAAGGTGATAATGGCATTATTGTTGGATTTGGAACCACGGCTGTGGGAGTCGGAACTACTCAGTTAGTTCTTGACCTACATATTCCATATGACTCTTTCCTTAGAGACTCTGCTATTGCAGGAACTGCTATCACGATAAGTTCTCTTGCAGCAAATGATTATTTTGTTGTAAGAAATTCAAACGGTGGTGTTGGATCCACCTCAGTCACTTCTTTGGATACATCTGGAAACACTGTTGGAGTCGGAACATCATTCATCGATAATGTTTACTACGTTTCCAGTGCCGAATTTATCTCTACCAGTGTATCTGGAATAGATACTACAGTTAAGAGAGTCTTCGTCAAGGTTGACGATTATGCAAGTGGATACTCTGGTATTAATACATCAGACTTCTTTGGAGCATTTAGTTGGGGAAGAATTGATGTTACCGGAAGAACGGAGACAAATTCTTACTCCGCATATACTGAATCTGGAATTGGTGCAACTGATGGAACTGGCATTTCAACATCAACTATGGTTGTCAGATCTAACTTCTTGAAATTCAAAAACTATATCGTCTAATCACTAATAAATAAAGAAAAACTCTGTCAAAATGGCCGCAATAATTACGGATCAGATTAGAATATTGAACGCAAAGAATTTTGTTGCAGGGGTAAACAATTCCTCTAATGCATATTATTCTTTTGTTGGTTTGCCTAACCCAGCAGACTATCAGTCTACTTGGGATTCTGATCCCCCTTCACCAAAAGACAATTTTACTGAAGAGGATGATTATTGGGATACCATGATCGCTCTGAAGAAAATCAATTCTGCAGATGCAAAGCAGGTTGTTCCTAAGAGAACTTGGTCATCAGGAACTACCTATGACATGTATCGTCATGATTATAGCAGATCAAATACTGCTGTGGTTTCTGGATCTACTTCACTGTATCTTGCAAACTATTTTGTATTAAATAGCGACTTCAGAGTTTATATTTGTTTGCAAAATGGTATTGATCCTGATAATCCATCAGGCAGACCATCTCTGGATGAACCAACTTTTACAGATTTAGAACCTAAGGCAGCTGGCACTAGTGGTGATGGTTATATCTGGAAATATCTTTATACTATCGCTCCAAGTAACGTAACAAAGTTTGAATCCACTGATTACATGCCAGTTCCTGCAGACTGGACAACTGCAACTGATAATGCTGCAGTGAGAGATAATGCAGTTGATGGATCTATTAAGATCGTCACGATTACTAACAAAGGTGTTGGTCTTGGCACTGCAAACTCCACTTATACATCTGTTCCAATCAGAGGAGACGGCACAGGAGCAGAATGTACCATAGTAATTGATGCCGATTCTAAAGTTAGTTCTGTAACTGTTTCTACTCAAGGTTCAGGATACACCTATGGAAATGTTGATTTGGTTGGCGGTGGAGTTCCAACAGGAACCACTAGACCAGCATTTGATGTAATCATTCCACCACAGGGTGGCCATGGTGCGGACATCTATAGAGAATTGGGTGCATATAATGTTCTTCTTTATTCAAGAATTGAAAATGACAACGAAAACCCAGACTTCATCACAGGTAATCAAATTGCCAGAGTTGGTGTTGTAGAAAATCCACAACAGTTTGGTTCTACGACTCTCCTTTCGGCGGATAAAGCAAGTGCTGTTGGGGCTTTAAGACTTGTTGGAACAGGATATAGCACGGCAACATTTACTGCTGATGCATATTTTACTCAAACAGTTTCCACAGGAACAACTGCTGTAGGAAGAGTTATTAATTATGATCAAAATACAGGGGTACTAAAATTCTGGCAAGATAGATCTCTTGCCGGATTTAACACAGTCGGAACTGCACAAACTCAACCAACATATGGATTTGATTTAACGGAGTTTACATCATCTCCTGGAACTGGTGGAGCACTGACTATCGTACCATCAACTGGTCAAGATTTAAGTATTGATAGTAACTTCTCAGGTATATCTACCGTAATAAATAATCGTACATACTATCTTGGTCAAACTTTTACGAGTGGTATTTCTAATCCTGAGGTCAAAGCGCATTCGGGAAACATCATTTACGTTGACAACCGACCAGCCATAACTCGATCAGCGAGTCAAAAGGAAGACATAAAAGTTATTTTGCAGTTCTAAAGAATTATGCCCCAACAAACGAACCTCAACGTAGCTCCATACTTTGATGATTTTGATGCAGCTAATGATTACCACAAGGTATTATTCAAACCAGGATATCCTGTTCAGGCAAGAGAGTTAACAACTCTACAGTCTATACTGCAAAATCAGATTGAAAAGTTTGGACAGCACTTCTTTAAAGAAGGTGCAAAAGTAATACCAGGAAATATTGGATATAGTCAATTATATTACTGTGTACAATTAGAAAACACCTATCAGGGTGTCCCAGTATCGGCATATGCTGATCAGTTAGTAGGGACAAAAATTACAGGGCAGACTTCTGGGGTAACGGCTTTTGTCGATAGTGTTCTGCTGCCTGAGGATTCTGAAAGGGGTAACCTGACACTTTATATCAATTATCTCACTTCAAGCACTGCAAATAATTCTACTCAAACTTTTTTTGATGGTGAAGTATTAACTTCTAATGAGGTAGTAACTTCTGGATTGCTTGGAAATACCACAATTGCTGCAGGATCTCCTCTTGCATCCACTTTAACGAACGCTGCATCTGCAACTGGATCTTCTTTCCAAATTGAAAACGGTATTTATTTTATTCGTGGAAATTTTGTAAACGTCGATAGAGAAAATCTTCTTCTTGATCAATACGGAACAACTCCAAGTTACAGAATTGGTCTGTTTGTTAATGAAGAGATTGTTAATGCAGACTTAGACGAAACCCTTAACGACAACTCTCAGGGATTTAATAACTATGCAGCACCAGGTGCTGATAGACTTAGAATCTCTACAAGTCTTTTTAAGAAACCTGTCGATGATTTTAATGATGATAACTTCATTCTGCTTGCTACAGTAATTAACGGGGTTCTTCAGGCAGCACCTCCAGTTAAAGGAAATCTTGGTGGTGGTCCAGGATATCTTGACATCAGAGATATGATGGCAAGAAGAACGTTTGATGAATCAGGACACTATTTTGTAAAACCGTTTGATATCACTGTAGTCAACTCTTTAAATGATGGACTTGGAAATGGTGGTATATTTGAAACAGGTCAGTTTACTCCCAGTGGAACAACCCCAACAGATGATTTAGCTCTCTATAAAGTCGCTCCTGGAAAGGCATATGTTAAGGGATATGAGATTGAAACCTTAAATGCAAAGTATCTTGACGTAGATAAACCAAGAACAACTAAAACTATTGAAAATCAAAATATTGTATATAATACTGGTCCAACATTAAAAATAAACAGAGTATTCAGATCACCAACGGTCGGATTTGGAACATATGTTGTAAGTCTTAGAGATCAAAGAGTTGGATCTAATCAACAAACAGCTCCTGGAAATGAGATTGGAGTTGCTAGAATTTATGACTTTAAGTTAGAGTCTGGATCATATGACGCAGCAAATGGCAATATTAATGAATGGAATCTTGCATTATATGATGTTCAAACTAATGTAGAGATTGCTATAAATCAGTCAACAACACTTTCGGTTCCTACATTTGTAAAAGGTGTGAACAGTGGCGCAACTGGATTCTTGAGACATGCTGTTTCTGCTGGAACCGCAGTTACCGTTTATGAGACTGAGGGATCTTTTATTCCTTTTGAAAAACTCATCTTTAATGGTATTGAAGATGGTAGAGTTGCTGTCGCCATCACTGAACATGGTATAGCTGACGTTAAATCTGTCTATGGAATGGACGGATATGAAGGGACTCCTACAACCGTTGGTATCAATACATTTAGTGCAGACGTAATTCAGTCCACTAAGTTTAGTGCAGGTATTGCTACTGTTAGTGCTCTGTCTGGTGGAATCAGCACGATTACTGCTAAGAATGCTGCTTTCCCTGGAACTCTTGTAAAAGAAAATGATCTGATTGAATACACCGACACAACAGCAGGACTTAGAAATGATCCTATTTTTGCAAGAGTTGTAGGTGTTGCAACAACAACGATCACCGTAGCTGCAGTAACTGATGTTGTTGGTGTTGCTAGTGCATTTTTACCAGCAGCAACTTTAGACGTAACTGATTTAAAAGTTCTTAAAACAGACCTTGCTTCTGTTTCTGATGCTTCTCTCTATACACCACTGGCAAAGGGAAATGTTTCTAATGTTGACATTTCAGAAGCAACATTAGTAATTAGAAAAACATTTAGTGTTGATATTGCTAGCAATCAACTCTCCGCACAGGTAACTGCAGGAACTAATGAAACCTTCTTGCAATTTGATGAGGAAAGATATCTGTTGACAAGATCTGATGGATCTACAGAAGTTCTTACTGCAGATAAATTTGATATTGGTTCTGACGGCAAAACCTTACAAATTCGCAATTTAGGCACAAATGATACTGGTGCAACTTTAATCGCAACTCTGAATAAGACAAGTCCAAAAGCAAAAGTTAAGATTAAAAATAGAGTTAACTCTATTATTGTTGATAAATCTAAATTAGCGGGATCTGGTATCGGATCTACAACTTTAAATAATGGACTTACTTATGGAAACTATCCATTTGGAACTAGAGTTGAAGACGAAGTTATTTCTTTAAACTTCCCAGACATCATCGAAATTCATGGAATTTATGAGTCTGCAGATACTTCTGCAGCTTCTGCACCAAACATGACTTTGCAGTCAATTAATAGTGCATCGACAACTACGACAGAATTATTGGTTGGTGAACAGATTGTCGGTCAAACGAGTGGTGCAAGAGCAATTGTATCTGAAAAACTTAATGACTCTACAATTACATTTATTAGTAAAACAGAAACTGTTTTTGTTGAAGGAGAGACCATAGAAGCGCAAGAATCCAATATTGGTGCCGTAATTGCTAGTATAGGTTCTCCAAGCTTTAATGTTTCGTCAAACTATACCTTTAGAACTGGTCAAGAAGAAACCTTCTATGATCATGGTCGTCTTAGAAGAAAGAAAGATAAATCATCTCCAGCAAAACAACTGAAGATATATTTCTCTAGCGCATCTTTTGATACCACAGATACTGGTGATGTAGTAACAGTTAATTCTTATAATAATTTTGATTATGGTAATGAAATTGGTCATGTTGATATCTATAGAAATTCTGATATTATTGATATTAGACCAAGAGTTGCTGAATATACAGTAGCTGCTGATGTAAGATCGCCTCTTGAATTCTTTGGAAGGTCTTTTGAAACTTCTGGTCAGACTGCTGCAAATACTTTGGCGTCTGATGAAGCTATCATCATGGACTATTCTTACTATCAAGGAAGAATTGATAGGGTATATTTGTCCAAGGATGGTCGTTTTCAAATTATCTATGGAACTCCATCGGATAGTCCACAAAGACCAGAACCAATTAATGATGCAATTGAAATTTGCACAGTGACTTTGCCACCATATCTCTATAGACCAGAACAGGCAAAACTTGCATTCTTAGATTATAAGAGATATCAAATGAGAGATATCAAGAAACTTGAAGATAGAATCAAGAGTCTTGAATATTATACGACTTTATCTCTTCTTGAGAAGGAAACTGCAAACTTCTTTATTCCTGATGCAGAGGGACTGAATAGATTTAAATCTGGATTCTTTGTAGACAACTTTAATGATTTTTCTGCACAAGAAGATCATATTGATGTTAATAATGCTATCGATAGAAAATATAATGAGTTAAGACCTAGACACTACACAAACTCCGTAGATATGATCTACGGACCAGTAGTTGATACTGATGCGACAGATGATATCAATTTTGCTGCTATTGAAGGTAATAATATAAGAAAGCAAAATGATATTGTAACTCTTGATTATTCTGAAGTAGAATATATTAGTCAAACATTTGCTACTAGAACTGAAAGTGTCACTCCATTTTTGATTAGTTTCTGGAATGGAACTCTTGAACTTACTCCAGCTACTGATAACTGGGTTGATACAACAAGACTTGAAGCTAAAATTATTGAGACTGAAGGTAACTATGCAGAAACCTTCAATAATCTTGCAGAAAATGGTACAATTGATCCTCAAACAGGATTTGGACCTATCGTTTGGGATTCTTGGGAAACCAACTGGACAGGTGTTGAAGTTGTAGAAACAACTCAGGAGAGAGTCATTAATGGTGGACCAAGTACCGTACACGTATCTCTTAACGGTCACTGGAGATATTACGCGGGAAGCACCACGAGACAAGTTACTGACCAAGTTATTGAAGATCGATTTAGAACAACCAGAGAATTTGGAACTCAAAGCAGATCTGGTGTTAGGACTATCGTTACTGAGCAGTTTGATGAGACCTCTGTAGGAGATAGAGTGGTCAGTAGAGATCTTATTCAATTCATGAGATCTAGAAATCTTGAATTTGTTTCTAAGAGAGTTAAACCACTTACAAGACTTTATGCTTTCTTTGATGGTGTCGATATTTCTAAGTATTGTGTGCCAAAATTGTTAGAAATTTCTATGACATCTGGAACTTTCCAGATTGGAGAAACAGTTGTTGGTGAAATGCTTAGAACTGGCCTTGCAGAAACTCTACGTCCAGATACAACACCTTCTATCAGATTTAGAGTTGCACAGTCAAATCATAGAGAGGGACCTTACGATTCTCCAACCAAAACATATCCACAAAATCCATATTCTAATATTGATTTAGCAGCAACATATTCATCAACTTCTACAATTTTGAATGTTGATACTGCGTCACTTTCTTCGGAAGCAAGAGGAGATTTCTTTGGGTATGTTGAAGAAGGAATGGTCCTTAGAGGAAGAACAAGTGGAGCATTAGCTACGGTAACTAATGTGAGACTTGTTTCAGACCTCTCTGCAACTTTGATTGGTAGTTACTTTATTCCTGATGGCAATAATGTAAATCATCCACGATTTGAGTGTGGAACTAAAACTTTTACTCTTACTAATGATATTGATAATAATCAAGATGATGCAACGACAATTGCTGAAGAAGCATTCAGTGCTACAGGAACTCTTGAAACGGTTCAAGAGAACATTATTTCTGTTAGAAATGCAAGAGTTGAACTTAAAAATGAATTCCAGAGTAGAAATGTTAATAGAGATCTTGGAACTGAGCTCGTAGAGTCTGAAGTTATTGGATCACGCACCAGAACTCAAACTATTCATAGTTGGTATGATCCACTTGCACAATCATTCTTAGTTGAAGATGAAACTGGTGTATTTTTAACAAGTTGTGATGTTTTCTTTAGATCTAAAGACGACATGGATATTCCCGTTGTCTTCCAATTGAGAACGATGGTGAATGGATCTCCATCTCCAAGAGTTCTTCCGTTCTCCGAAATTGTTCTTGATCCAGATGAAGTTCTTACTTCATCTGATGGGTCTATTGCAACAAATATTCAATTTAAAGCCCCTGTTTATTTGGAGGGAGGAATTGAGTACGCAATATGTTTAGCATCCAACTCCACTAAGTATAGTGTCTATATTTCTAGGGTTGGTGAGAATGATCTCTTAACAGACACTTTCATTTCCAACCAACCGTATCTTGGATCTCTGTTTAAGTCGCAAAACGCTTCTACATGGGAACCAAGTCAGTGGGAAGATCTTAAGTTTACTCTGTATAGAGCAGACTTTATTGAAAATGGATCTGTTGAATTCTACAGTCCTGAACTAACGGAAGGAAACAGACAGATTCCCAATCTCCTTCCCGATCCAATTAGTCTTAATTCTAGACAAATTAGAGTTGGTCTTGGAACCACCGTGGCTGACTCTGGATATGAAATTGGCAATACCTTCTATCAACTGGGTACAAACGCCACAGGAGACCTTGTAGGCACTGCTGGATCTGCTACAGGCAACCTTTCAATCACTAATGCTGGTCTTGGACTTACACCCGCTGATGGAAGTTTCACCTTTGCTGGTGTAAATCTTGTAACTATTACAGGTAACGGTAGAGGAGCAACTGCAGAGGTCAGTGTCAAAGACGGATCTATTGTTGCAAGTGGAGCAACAATCACTGCAGGTGGATCTGGATATCAAGTCGGAGACGTTCTTGGTATTACCACCATCGGTATTGCATCGATGGGTAGAAATGTCAGATTGACTGTTGCTGGAATTGGAATCACTAATGAACTTATTCTCAATAATGTTCAGGGCGAATTTGTTGTTGGTGCTGCTAAGAGTCTTGGATACTTTACAAGTGCAGGTGCAGCTACAACGTTGAATAATGATCTTCCAGGAGCACCTGGAGGAGATGTTCAGATTTCTTCCGTGAATATTGATAATGACGGTCTCCACTTTACCGTAGACCACAAGAACCATGGAATGTATTTCTCTGATAACCAGGTGAAGATTTCTGGTGTTCGTAGTAATGTTAAACCAACCACTCTTTCTGTTGAACTTCCTGCAGGTTCTACAGATGGAATCGCTGTTTCAGCAGCATCTTCATTTACAACATTTGAAAATGTTGGAGTTGGAACAACTAATGTAGGTTATCTGCAGATTGGTGATGAAATCATTACCTACACTCAAGTTACCGGAAACACCATTAGTGGAACCATCACTAGAGGAACTGAACCTAGAACATATCCTGCTGGCACTCCAGTTCACAAATATGAACTTGGTGGTGTTAACTTACAGAGAATTAATAGAACCCATGACTTGAGTGATGTTACGCAAGCAGATCCATTTACGTTTGACTCTTATAAAGTCAAACTGGACATGAGCAGCACCACTGGAACTAACAGAAGTACCGATGTTGGACATCCCAAACTTTATATGGGAACCACGAAATCTACTGGTGGATTTGGTGTGAAAGCCACACAAAATATGCCTTTTGAGATTATCACTCCAAACGTTCAAAACCTCACTGTTTCTGGCACATCTATTTCTGCTGAAGTTAGAACTGTTTCGAGTAAGAGTTTCAGTGGAAATGAAATTCCTTATGTTGATAA
>Ga0163180_10000348_pt1 | contig 26623 bp, 37 predicted proteins | sample AtlANTMetagenome_2_FD_109647 | JGI IMG/M metagenome (GOLD analysis project Ga0163180, IMG submission 109647) | Marine eukaryotic phytoplankton communities from the Atlantic Ocean - Atlantic ANT 4 Metagenome | ecosystem: Environmental > Aquatic > Marine > Oceanic | place: North Atlantic Ocean...
TTCAAGTGATCACTAATATGATTACTGAGTTGAATAAGATAAGAGATGATTTATTCTTTTACTTAGTTCTGCCAGAATTTTTAGAGATGCTGGATTTTCATAATACTAGTCAGTATCTCATGAAGGTTCCTACATATCCTCCTACAATGAGATCACATTTTGATGTAGAAAAGTTTAGGAAGATGTTTGGTCATGATTTAGATATTGATTTAGTTTTCTCTCATCTACCAGAACATACTCATGCTGTAAAGAATGTTATGAGTAACGTAACTCATCATGATCCATCTTATTTTGGTTATTGTCATTGGTTTGATTTAGATGATGTAGTTGCTTGGAGTCTTCCTAGTTTTAATCAGAATATATTAGGACTCTTAGAGATGGATAGATGTTATTTAAATACACAGAGTCAGAAGAACTTAGTTTTAAATCAAGCTTCTAATGTTTTTAATAAAGAGAATGTTTCAAGATTGGATGATATATTAACCCCTCAACATCTAGGTGTGAAGGAAATAGATATAGTTGAACCTCTTCAGAATACCGATAAGCTAATCGTATTTAATCATAGACCTGATACCTATAAGGACTTTAATAACTTTATGCGTATTCTAGAGGATCTCAGGAAGGTTAGGCAAGACTTTGAAGTATGGATACCGTTGTTGGAAAAATCTACTGAGAGTTGGATTACCACAGAGAAGTTTAATAAACAAAGATATTATAAAAAATTACAAAGATGTAGAGTTGGATTTTCACCTAAACAAGTATATGGTGGATGGAGTGTATCTACTACAGATGGTATAATGAATGGTTGTCCATATATTATGTACGATGCTGATTATTATCATGAGTTAAATCCTACAGCAGATTTCTTTAGTACAAATGATACAGCAATCCATTTATTGAATAAATATTTTGACGATGAGGATTATAGAAATAAACAGTCTGTAATATCTCAGAGTTATCTAAAGGAAAATCTTATCTATGAAAATGAGATCCTTAAGATGAGTAATTATATTACTGACCTTTTTAATTCTCAGAAGAGAACTAATACAGAAGTAACTAAAAAGTTAATTGCTATTATTAAGGAAAGAGGACAGATAACCAAAACGGAATTGTTCTCTGCAAATCTTGGTTGGGGTCGAGGTATTAAGTTTGGGCCTTATAGAAGAGCTCTCTTGTCTAATCCTAACATTTATGATATTATAGATCCGATTCCTTCTTACTGCTGGAAGAATGACTAATGCTATCAACTAATTATAGAAATCAATTAGTAGATATATGTTGCCGCATAATATCTACGGATGGAGAAGTATCCTTACAGGAAAGGATATGGATGACAAAATTATGTGATCATAATACATCTGCAAGAGAACTTGCTGGTGCTTTATTATGTCCTGACTTTATTGAGGATACTCCAATGTGACGATGAGTATATTTTATCATTACAAAACAGTGTCTTCAAGTTTATGGAATACCTTTATCCCTAATACAATGAAATTTGAAAAGCTAAGTATATTTGATCTCATTGTTATTTCGATTATATTCTTTGAAGAGTTTGTCAAGAGAACTTTGATAGGAATATATTACCTCTGGCAAAAATTTGATTACTGGAACTTTAATAGAAAATTATCAAGCTGATGGACATTAAAAATTGGGAAAAGGAATATCTTTCTATGGATGTTTCCTTAACTGAAAGAGAAAAAGAACTACTTAAAGGGGATTCTATAAAATCTCATGAGGGTATGCTCTTTGGACGCATGTATGCTGATTGGAAAAAGAGAAAGGGATATGACTAAACAATTTGATGACTCCAATTGGAGAGAAGAATACAAAGCATATATAAGTGATAAGAGGTCACTTGAGTTATTAGAGAATGGCCCTAAGAGTTTATCTCAATCATGGATCTTAGGTGCTTTGTATAACAAATGGAAAAAGATGAAAGGTTATAAGGAACCTGACCCACCTAATTGCCAATCAAGTCTAGAAGAATTTTACGCCAAACAACAACAGTTGGAGGACACTAACTAATGGAAGATCATCAAGTAAATGATTTATGGGAAGATATGGATCGACTCAATTCATTATATGAAGAGCTATTATGGGATCATGATGATGAGTTGCAATTTTTCATAGAAGGTAATAGAATAGTAATTCGTAACATTGACCAAGAAGATGGTTGAATTGAAAGAGTGGCTTAATTCTATTAATTCCACTAAGGAAAATCTTATAGATAACTGTACAGCAGAAGAAAAAGATTATCCGCCCTATATTATTAACAAGTGTCTTTCTGGTTTTAAAGATACAATCTTCATTGCCAATGAGATGAATCTTTCATCTCATCTAGGTAATAAACTACAGTATGACTTTTTTATAAATATTGTCAGACCGAGGAAAAGATTCTCGCCTTGGATTAGGAAGGAGAAAATTGAGACCTTAGAGCTCGTCAAACGATACTATGGTTATAGTAATGATAAAGCTAAAAGTGCTCTGAAAATTCTTACTAATGAACAAATTGAATTTATAAAACAACGACTTGATACTGGAGGAAAACGATGAGTGAAGATCAAGAGTATAATTGGTCTCCAGACCAGATGATTGAGGTGACTTTAAAAGAGCCAGATGACTTCCTAAAGGTTAGAGAAACTTTAACTAGAATTGGTGTCGCTTCTCGGAAAGAAAAGAAGATATATCAATCATGTCATATCTTGCATAAGCAAGGAAAGTATTACATAGTTCACTTTAAAGAACTATTTGCCTTAGATGGTAAGAGAGCAAATCTCTTTGTTAACGATGTACAACGTCGTAATCGTATTGCTCAACTTCTTAGTGATTGGGGTTTAGTGAATGTAGTATCAACATCTGCTATAGAAGATGCTGCTCCTCTCAGTCAAATCAAGGTATTATCTTATAAAGACAAGTCTGAATGGACTTTAGAGAGTAAGTATAATATTGGTAAGAAGAAAGTTACAGCATAAATAATTAATAAATTTCAGTAATCACTATGTTAATTAAAGTTTTAGCCGCTGAGGGTAGTCTCTCCAGTGCTTCCAATGTTGATAAAGCTACTGTGGTAAGGCTTTTGAATAACCATAGTGCAGCTTTGCTTATAACAAGAAAAACTGCTGGTGGTGATACTATTGGTAGTTTAACAGCAGATAATGGAAAAGTTATTTATCTAGAGAAGGATCCAACAGACACGCTTACTGCAGCATCAAATGGTGGTAGTGTTAAGGTTGTTAAGATTGCTTACAGTCAAGCATCTTGATTTGAACATCTAGTTGCATAAATAGTTAAAATGTGTTATTATTAACACATACGTTCATCTTCTTCGGAAGACGCAAGTAAGCCGACTCGGAACGGAATCGTTCATCCCATGTTTCATCTAGCAGTTATCGCAACTACTTTTTCCTGTATTGAAGCTCAATCACTTATTGATAAGATGAAAGAGTTTAAAATAGAGGAAGAGACACGAGCTGAGATGATCAGCGTAGTGATAGAAGAAACAACTCATTGTGAGTGGGACGCAAAAGCCGACTAAAGGAACGGATTAAAAACCCAACTACTTTAGGAGTAATCCCATGGCACTAGTCACTTATCGTGGTGTTCAATATGACACCGAGAAAAAAACGACCTCTAATAAGGTCACCTCTAATTTAACATATAGAGGAATTAAGCACCAAGAAGAACGTCTTGTATGTGCAAAATAAAGTGAGGGAGGGGGTTTCCCCTCCTTTTTTTATAAATATAATATAAAGATTATGGATAGACAAAATCTTAAAAAACTCTTAGGTGAGTTAAAAACAGTGATGGTAGAAATTGAATCTGAGATCTATTCAGATCCCGATGCTTATACATCTAAGGTGGGAGCATTACCAGACGGTTGTTATAGTATAGATGACGATGACGGTTATCCAGACTAGAAGTTAGTGTATTCAACACTGACTTTTTTTAGCGTTTGTGATTAAATAGTTATGTCGCCGAAAGGGACATCAAAACACAAACTCGCTTAAAGAGGAGCTACTATTATGACAGAAATACAGAGATACCGTGCTGCCGATTTGCCAGATTTAATGGATCGGATCACAAAACACAGTATAGGGATGGATGATTACTTTACTCAGTTTTTCAATTCTCCAACACAGAATTCAAACTATCCACCTTATAATTTAATACATATTAATAATCATGAGTCGAGGTTGGAAGTCGCCCTTGCAGGGTTCAAGAAGGATGAGCTTAAAGTCTATACGGAGTTTGGAAAACTATATGTTGAAGGCGTCAAAGAAGAAAAGGAAACAGATGGAGAATATCTCCACAAAGGATTGGCCTCAAGGTCGTTTAATAGGGTCTGGACGATCACAGATGATACCGAGATACGAAGTGTCAGATTCGATGACGGATTACTGGTTGTAGAACTTGGTAAGGTTGTTCCTGAACATCACGCTCGTAAAGATTACCTCTAAACTCTGATACATAGAACATGGCTTATTTGTTCTATGATGAGATTTCAAGAAGAGGATTTACAGAGAATGGTTCGTGCTTGTGAGCTGTATCAACAATGTACAGCTTCCGAGTGGGAAGAGTATTCTAAAATAATTGGTAAAATAAAACATTACCTTGAAGAGAATTGGACTGATGCATAATGATTTATGGGCTGGTTATAAATCAGCCGTCTTTGATACGTTTCCTGATCTCAAGTTTGAGAAACAACATGAAAGTTGGACTAATAAGAGAGGTGTAAATCTCACTGCTGATTTATATTCTGGTAAATATTTTATCAAATCCAGACATGTTGATATCTGGGATGAAAAATTAAATATTCATAACAATGTGATCTATCCTAAGACAGGGCATAACCTTCCTTGTTTCGGGATGGATCTTATGGGTTTTAATGAGAAGAAAGTTATAATAGTTTTTGACTTTCAACATCCTGTAGAGAATTTTTTATTAAAGGTGCCACCATTACCTAAGACAGAAGAAACTTATCGTTTCTTTGAGAAGGGTAATCATTTCTCTGATAATATCTTTGTGAGGTATTGTAAGATGGAACATGTTAATACATACTTACCAACATTCAAATATTATTTGTCACTCTATAAAGAAATGATAGATAATGCAAAACCAACTGGTACTGATACTAGTTTGTATAAAGATTTTGATAGCTATATGATAAGACTAGATCCTATTTCAGGATACCTATCCAGTAGTTTTGGAAAGGAAGAGTCTGAAAAATTAATCAAAGAATTCTTTTTCAGTTATGCAGAATGATCTAGTAGAAGGGATAACTACACTGTTATCCTTTACAATGGAAGATATTCCTGATATAGAACCATTAGAGAGTTCCTTTCCAGAAGTTAAGAAAGGTGATCTGTTCATCGAGAACAAGATGTATAAGTCTCCTAAACTTAGGAAGATTCATTTGGAAGTAGCTAACATTGGTAAATTAAAAATACTTCATTGTGTATTCTTTCCTAATCCCAAATATAATATACCAATATTTGGATGTGATATTGTACAGAATGAAAAGGTAGTTACTGCAGCTATTGTTGATGTATCTCCTATAACTGGTACAGAACATGTTTATGAGAAGTTGTGTAAAATTAGTAATAACTTTAGATTTAAGGAGAAGAGACCACTTCCATTGTGGGGTGATGAAATATTTTCTCCATTTTGTAAGTTCGTTCGGTTAACCGAAGATATAGAAATGGCGAATTTTTATTGTGTTGTGTTAGAGTATCTTAGTGTATTCTTTGAATCAGTTAGAGATGCTGAGTTAGATCCAGATTGGATAAAGGAAGTTAGAAGGATGGATGACCAGATATGGTACTGCACACAACAGCAGAAAAATGATAAAACTCGTGGTATACTAGAAAATGTATTTGACAAACAGTGGGCTGAAAATTATATAGCTACTGTACTATTCGATAAACCAACATGCAAGACACAAACTGGACAGCACAAATCTTATTAGAATCTAATAGATTAGTTAAAGTTGAGTTTACTGTATGTAAATCGAATTTGAGAGAGGATGCATTACAAAGATGTAAAGCTCTTTATGGTGTATCCGATGTAAGACAATTAACAAGGGTATGGTAAATTATGTGGTATGTTATAGGATGGACAATAGTTACACTGTGGTTACTATCCAAAATAGGAGTTTTTAAAAAATGACTTTTCTAATCGCAATTATGTCATTTGCAAATTTTGTATTCTATCCATTAGTGGTAGGATCAATTATTGCTGTAATAATTGAACAGATACTTAGAGCAAGAGGTGATGAGGATAGTCCTAAAGATGTAAAGAATGTCTTTGTTGCTATGGGTATCCGAAAGTATTTGATCAGACAAGCTTGGTTGTTTAACATCATTTGGTTTGTTGGTTACTTTATATTAATGTTTACTGTAGGTAAACAGACACCACAAGCAATGCCTGATATGATATGGCAAGGATAAAATTATTATGGATTATAAAACTTCTGGAGTTGATATAGAAGCAGGTAATGCTTTTGTTGAAAGATTAAAAAAACAAGCACCTACCATTGGTGGGTTTGGCGGTATGTTTAAGGTTCCTTCAGGATATGAGGAACCTGTTTTAGTATCTGGTGCTGATGGTGTTGGTACTAAAATTAATATGTGTAGAGTCTTTGGGGATTGGAAAACTATAGGTATGGATCTTGTTGCCATGTGTGTCAACGATGTTATTACTTGTGGTGCTAAACCATTATATTTTTTAGATTATATTTCTACTGGTAAGTTATCTCCTATTGTAGATGATATAGTGGATGGAATAGTTGAAGGTTGTAAGGTTGCTAATATAGATTTGATAGGTGGAGAGACTGCTGAACATCCTAGATGTGCTCCTCCACCAGCATATGGTGATGATATTGACCTTGCTGGATTTTGTACTGGTATTGTAGAGAAGTCAGAAATAATAGATGGAAGTTTAGTTCGTGAGAGTGATGTTGTTATTGGTATAGAAAGTAGTGGTCTTCATAGTAATGGATATAGTTTAATTAATGAGATGCTATGGAGACATAAGATCTCCTATAAGGACACTCCTGAATTACTTAATACCACCCATATCTATTCTCCTTTAATTCGATATCTTTTAGATGAGTTTCCTATCATGGGTATGGCTCATATTACTGGTGGTGGTATTCCAGAAAATCTTCCAAGATGTATTCCTGATGGATTGAAAGCAAGAGTTAATTATGATTCTTGGCAACTGCCAGAAATTTTTAAAAAGATTCAACTTGCAGGTGAGATTCCACCAGAAGAAATGAAGAAGGTATTTAATCTTGGTATTGGGTACTGTTTAGTAGTTCCTGAGAATGTAGCAACTGATGTCCAATTACGAATAGATGGACATGGCTTGCAATCTTGGGTGATCGGTGATATAATATCAGCATAGTTGAAATAACCTTGTGTAATGGAACCATATGACACTAATGTAGGTGTACACAATCGAGTACAGATTACAATAGATCTCAATGAATTAGTATGGGCAAGAGGAGAGCATCTAAAGCAAGAGATGTCTGTTAATCAGTCAGAATATCTTGCTGAGACTCTTCGTAGAACATTAACATGGGATACAATGTATAGTATGATTGATCAGACTATACTTGAGTTCTTTGAAAATCATGAGCACCCTGAGATTTGGGATCCTCATTATGGTGAGACTGCTGGTAACGAACCTGCTGCTACTTTCGAGAAACAAGCAAAGGAACGTGAAAAAGCAAAGAAAGAATTTGAGATGGTTGATTTAGTATCATCAGCATGGACAATACAAGTACCAAGGAGGATAAAGAAATGAGTCATGAAATTATAAGATATCGTATTAGACAAGATGGTATAGTAGAGGAAAGAGTAGAAGGTTCTACTGGTGATTCTTGCGAAAGACTTACTAAAGAAATAGAAAAAGCACTTGGTGATATCTCTAACCGTATACATACAGCAGATTATTATTTAAAACAACCTAACAAAAATGTCACACTTCAGCACGATCAAGACCAAAATTAAAGATAAATCTGCTTTACTTAGAGCTTTACAAGTACTAGGACATAACACAGATGTTGATCAGAAATTAAAAAATCCTGCTGATCATAATCATGATGAAGTTACTGTACATGTTGCTGTAGGAAAAGATATTGGTTTTCGTTTAAATCCATCTACGAAAACTTATGAGTTGGTTACAGATCTTCAAACATGGGATCAACCAGTACCAGTAGAAAGGTTTCTTGATAAGTTATCACAACAGTATGCTGTAGAAACAATCACTGAAGCTGCTAAGAAAGATGACTTTCATGTCACACAACAAACTACCAAAACAGATGGATCTATTGAATTAGTCGTGGAGAGATGGAAATGAATCTTAATGTTATAGAATTAGTTACTGGTGTTATTGTAGTAGCTGATATAGAAGAACTTGATGAAGAACCTAGTTGTTTTTTAAAGAACTGTAGAGAAGTTCTGGAAGATGATGAAGGTGTTATTTCATTAAGGAAGTGGCCTCGTTACACAGATGAAACAGAGGCCTTGATTTTTTCTGATAGAATTACTACAATGTCAGAACCTAACAGCGAGTTATCTTCACTTTATAAGAAATCAATTAATTCATGAATTTTTATACCAACGTCCAATTAGTATCCAATAAAATTCTTTTTAGAGGATATCAGGATGGTGAAAGGGTAATGTTCAGGGATACAATGAGCCCTGTATTATTTGTCCAGACTGAGAAACCAAGTAAGTTTAAAACATTAGATGATAAGAATGTAAAACCTATCAACTTTATGAGTCCGAGGGATGCTAGGGATTTTTTAAAAAAGTATTCTGAGGTAGATAATTTTGATATCTATGGTTACGAAAGATTTTTGTATCAGTATATAGCTGATAAGTTTCCACAGGAAGAGATTAAATTTGATATGTCTGTGATGAATATCATCACTCTTGACATTGAGGTTGAATGTGAAAATGGTTTCCCTGATGTAGAATCTGCTTCTGAATCTATACTTTGTATTACGATTAAAGATCTAAATACTAAGAAGTTAATTGTCTGGGGTACTAGAGAATATGATAATAGTAGAGATGATGTAGAATTTGTTTATTGTTATTCTGAGCAGGATTTATTAGGCAAGTTTTTAGAATATTGGGTACAGAATACTCCAGATATTGTTACTGGATGGAATGTATATTTGTATGATATTCCATACATCTGCCGTAGATTGGAGAGAGTACTTTCTGAGAAACATATGCGTTCTCTTTCTCCTTGGAATTTAATTAATTATAGGGAGTTTACTATTCATGGTAGAAAGAATATTGCTTATGATCTTGGTGGTGTATCTTGTTTAGATTATCTTGACTTATATAAAAAGTTCACCTATTCTAATCAAGAGTCTTATAGATTAGATCATATTGCTTTTGTTGAACTTGGTCAAAAGAAATTAGACCATAGTGAATATGAAAACTTCAAACAGTTCTATACACAGGATTGGCAGAAGTTTATTGATTATAACATTCTTGACGTTGAACTAGTTGATCGTCTAGAAGATAAGATGAGGTTGATTGAACTTTGTCTTACTATGGCATATGATGCCAAACAAAACTATGAAGATGTATATTCTCAGGTTAAGACTTGGGATAATATTATTTTCAACTATCTTAAGAAGGATCATATAGTGGTTCCTCCTAAGATATCACATAAAAAAGATACCGCTTACGCAGGGGCTTATGTCAAGGAACCAAAAACAGGACGCTATGATTGGGTGGTCAATTTTGACCTTAATAGCTTGTACCCTCATCTTATTATGCAATATAACATCAGTCCAGAGACCCTCAGGCAGACTCGACATCCCAGTGCGAGCGTTGAGGGGATCTTAAATGAGAGTATAAAGGTTGATACACCTTATGCTGTATGTGCCAATGGTGCTCAATACAGTAAAGACTTTCAAGGATTTCTCCCTAAGTTAATGGAGAAGATGTATAATGATAGAGTCATCTTTAAGAAGAAGATGATTGAGGCGAAGAAACAATATGAGAAGACACCATCACTTGCTCTTACAAAAGAGATTTCTAGGTGTAATAATATTCAGATGGCGAAGAAGATATCTCTCAATAGTGCTTATGGTGCTATTGGTAATGAGTACTTTAGATACTTTAGGATAGCCAATGCAGAAGCTATTACTTTATCTGGACAAGTATCTATCCGTTGGATAGAGAATAAGATGAATTCTTATATGAATAAAATTTTGAAAACTGAGGGAGAAGATTATGTTATTGCTTCAGATACTGATTCCATTTATCTTAATATGGGGCCTTTTGTTGACGCTGTATACGAGGGGCGAGAGAAAACTAATGAGAGCGTTGTTGGGTTCCTTGACAAGGTGTGTCAAGTTAAACTTGAACCTTTTATTGAAAGTGCTTACCAAGAACTGGCCAGGAATGTCAACGCCTATTCCCAAAAAATGATAATGAAAAGGGAGAACATTGCCGATAGAGGTATATGGACTGCCAAGAAAAGATATATTTTAAACGTATGGGATAGTGAAGGAGTTAGATACGAGAAACCAAAACTTAAGATCATGGGATTGGAGACTGCTCGTTCGTCAACTCCTGCTTTCTTTAGAGATAAGTTGAAGAAAGCCTTTACAATTATAATTAATGATACGAATGATGATCTAATTAAGTTTATTGATGAAGTTCGTAAGGAGACTAAGGAACAAGAGATAGAGAATATATCATTCCCTAGAGGATGTAATAATTTAGATAAGTATAGGAGTTCTGCTGATTTGTATAAGAAGGGAACTCCGATTCAGGTTAGAGGTGCTCTTCTATATAATCATTACATAAAGAAGAAGAAATTACAGAACAAGTATCCGCTCATTCAGGAAGGTGAGAAGATTAAGTTTGTGTATCTCCAGAAACCTAATCCTATCAATGAAGATATCATTGCATATTTTCAGACACTTCCAACTGAACTTAATCTGAATAATTATATAGATTATGATACTCAGTTTGAAAAGAGTTTCACTGCTCCTTTAAAGAATGTCTTAGAGACAATAGGATGGCAGGTTGAGAAGCGTGGATCGCTTGAATCTTTCTTTGTTTAATGGTACAATAGTAAAAAGGAATTGAATTATGAGTTTTCTTAAAAATGTAATTAAGGAGTTGGACAATGAGTTTGCATCGGTGGCAGATGATGGTATCTCGTCAGGGGATTGTGATTCCTTTGTGGATACTGGCAGTTTCATCTTTAATGCCCTCGTTAGTGGCAGCATCTTTGGTGGTCTTCCATCCAATAAAATCACAGCCCTCGCTGGGGAGTCAAGCACTGGTAAGACTTTCTTTGCCTTATCAATCGTCAAGAATTTTCTACAGTCAAATCCAGCCGCACAAGTAATATACTTTGAAACTGAATCTGCTATTACTAAGAACATGCTTAGTACACGTGGTATTGATATTACAAGATTAGGATTGGTTCCTGTTACTACAGTACAAGAGTTTAGAACACAGGCTATTAAAGTTGTAGATGAATATACTAAACTACCAATATCAGATCGCCCACCATTGATGTTTGTATTAGATTCATTGGGTATGCTTTCTACAACTAAAGAAGTTGAAGATGCATCTGCTGGTAAAGAGACACGTGATATGACTCGTGCTCAAATTGTTAAGTCCATATTCAGAATACTTTCTCTCAAATTAGGTCGTGCAAATATTCCTTTAATCGTTACTAATCATACATATGATGTAGTAGGTGCTTATATGCCTACTAAAGAGATGGGTGGTGGTAGTGGATTGAAGTATGCTGCATCTACTATTATATACCTATCCAAATCTAAAGAGAAAGATGGTAAAGATGTTATTGGTAATATCATTAAGTGTAAAGCATTTAAATCCAGATTCACTAAAGAGAATTCTATAGTAGCTACTAGGTTATTCTACGATGAAAGAGGATTGGATTCCTATTACGGACTCCTCGAATTGGGAGAAAAATATGGAGTCTTTACAAAAGCTGGAAACAGATACCAGATTGGAGAGGCGAAAGTTTATGCTAAGAGTGTTCTCGAAGATCCTCAAAAGTATTTTACGCCAGAAGTAATGCAAGCACTTGACGAATGTGCAAAGAACGAGTATAGTTATGGTTCATTCGATGGTGTAAATTGATGGTTGATAGGATTGAGAATAAAATCCTTTCTAATCTTATTCATGTTGAAGATTATATGAGGAAGGTAATTCCTTTTATAAAGGATGTTTATTTTGATAATGTATCTGAGAAAACAATCTTTCAAGAGATACTAGATTTTATCAATCAATATGATAGCCTTCCAACTAAATCTGTTCTAACTATAGAAGTAGAGAATAGAAAAGATCTCTCTGAAGATATGTTCAAAGAGTGTGTTACTATCATTGATAGTTTCACTGATGAGAAAGTAGATCAAACTTGGTTAGTTGATAGTACAGAGAAGTGGTGTAAAGAGAGAGCTGTATATCTTGCATTAATGGAGTCAGTTAAGATTGCTGATGGTAAAGATGAGAAAAAGAATAGAGATGCTATTCCTAGTATATTGTCAGAAGCATTATCAGTATCATTTGATGATCATATAGGACATGATTATTTTGCTGATGCTCAGTCTAGATATGAATTTTATCATTTAAAAGAAGATAAGATTAAGTTTGATCTTGATATGTTTAACAAGATTACTAAGGGTGGATTACCACGTAAGACATTAAACATTGCTCTTGCTGGTACTGGTGTTGGTAAATCTTTATTCATGTGTCATCAAGCTGCTTCTTGTTTGATGGAAGGTAAGAATGTTTTGTATATTACATTAGAGATGGCGGAAGAAAGAATTGCAGAACGTATAGATGCAAATCTTTTTAATGTTGATATTAAATCTATTATAGAACTTCCTAAACCAATGTATGATACAAAGGTTGAGAAGATAACAAAGAAGACTCATGGACAGTTAATCATTAAAGAATATCCAACTGCTTCTGCACACGCTGGACACTTTAGGGCATTGTTAAATGAGTTACATCTTAAGAAAAGTTTTACACCAGATATCATCTTTATTGATTATCTAAATATTTGTTCATCTAGTCGTTACAAGGGTACAATTGTTAATTCATACACGTTCGTTAAGGCGATTGCGGAGGAACTTCGTGGTCTGGCTGTGGAAGCAAATCTACCGATTGTCAGTGCTACTCAAACTACTCGTTCTGGTTTTGGTTCTACTGACGTTGACCTCACTGACACTTCAGAATCCTTTGGACTCCCTGCTACTGCTGATTTTATGTTCGCTCTCATATCTACTGAGGAGTTGGAAGCATTGAATCAGATCATGGTTAAACAGTTAAAGAATCGGTATAATGATCCTACAATGTTTAAAAGATTTGTTGTGGGTATTGACAGATCGAAGATGAAATTGTATAATGTAGAGGACAGTGCTCAGAAAAACATCGTTGATTCAGGTCAAGATGATTCTGAGGTTTCAGAAAAAACAACAAGAAGTTTTGCGGGATTTAAAGTATGAAATTAAGAGAACCAGCTCAAGTAAATGTTGATTATGATGAGTATTTAAAGTTTGTTTCTGGTGTTACTAGTGAAGCATCAGCAGATAAAGATGCTTTTATTGAACGTGTAAATGAATTAAAACCTAGTGTCGATCTAAATAGGCTACTAACTGCTGCTATTGGTGTAGGTGCCGAGGGTGGTGAGTTTGCTGAAATTGTTAAAAAGATTACATTCCAAGGTAAACCATATGATGATGCTTCTCGTGAGCATATGATTGTAGAACTTGGAGATGTAATGTGGTATATCGCCCAAGCATGTTTATCTTTAGGAGTCTCGATTGATGATCTCGTTATCCGCAATGTACAAAAACTCCAAGCGCGCTATCCAGAAGGTGCGTTTGAAGTCATCAGGTCAGAAAACAGAAGGGCCGGCGATATCTGATTCTCAGATGGTAAAGGCTTTAGGTGAGACTTTGCTTGGCATGTCTATACATCCTAAAGCACTTTTAAAATCTATTACTAAGAAGGATAAATAAAAAAGAAAGTATTTTTATTTACAATGGCTCCCAAGGTTGGCAAAAATTTATCTGTAGATGGAGACACCCAAAAGTGTCTGGTATTAATTATGGGAGTTCTTGCTGGTCAGGATTATAATTATTTTGCTGGTGGATTTAATATATTAGGTACTAATGATTCAAATAGATCAAAGATTAAAGTAACAATGTCTGTAATTGTTCCTGAAGGACAATTAGAAACAGCAGCAAAGAAGATTAAATCTACAATGAATGCTGATGGTTATGATGTTGATTTTGGTGATGGGTATAAATGGGTGAATGTTTATTTGGGTGATATGGAGAAGACTAAGACTAGAATTAAAATCCAAATAAAAGTAGAGAAAGTTAAGAAAGAATTTGATAAGCCTTCTGGAGTAAATAAAGGTTCTGGTGGTGGTAGTGCTAATACTGCTATTGTTGAATCTGCCCAATGTTTGTATTGTGATTTAGCTTTTAATGTATATAAAGGTAAAATTGATGAAGAATCTTTAATAAGTAAAGATGATTTTGATAAGGCTTATAGTAATATTGACGTAGATGCTAACCTTGATGAAATGTTATCAATGGCATCTGCATGGAAGAAATCTTCTATTCGTGGTGCTAATAGGTTATATGAGGAGTTCCATTCTGATGGAACATATAAATTTTATAGAGGTAAGGGTGTTGATGCAGAAATTAATAAAGCATATGCTAGAGTGAAGGCAGATAAAGTGGTTGCAGAAAGTGAGAGTATTAAAGATAAAGTACCACAGAGTGAAGATAAATGGAATCCAGCAGATATATGGGCAGCACAAGCAACTTTTGATATAACATCTATAGAAAAAGCTTCGAAGCCAGGACTTATATTAAATTTAAATGCTTTTTTAGTAAAGGAATTTAATGCTAAGAATTTAATTGGTATTTCTCTTAAGAAGATAACTGGAGATCCACATCTAAGTCCAATGAATAAAACTGCTGATAGAAAAATTGATGATGTTGGATTACATGGATCTAGTTTTAGTTATGAATCATTAGATACTTATATTGATTTCAAGGGTACTACATCAGTTCAGTTTAGAAATTTTAGTTCGTCAAAAGGATCTTGGCAAGGTGAAGTTGGAATTAAAGGATCATCAGCAAAACATGGAAAGATAGGTGGTGGTGCTGTTTGGGATATATTGAGAGCTCATGGTATTACCGTTGGAAATGGTATTGATAATAATACACAACTATATACAGATCTTGGTAATGGTCAGAAAAAAATGCCTTATGCTAAAAAAATATATAAGTTATTAAAAGACACTCCAAGTAATGATAGAACAATGACTTCTAATGAGACACAAGAAATAGATGATATTGTTTCAAATGGTCAACGTTGGATGTATGCAAAGTACTTAGGACTTAGTTTGATTGATAAAATTAAATCTGCAAATAATTCTGATGAAATAGTACAGGATATATATCTATATGCTAGTTCACAACATTCACTATCTGGAGTATATTATAAGTTAACATGAAGAATAAACATCTAGAACATCTAGAAGATGATATCCTTAATAATGGAAGTGAAGGTGGTAAGACATCAATTGCTTTTCTTAGGTCTTTAGGATCTATGTTATCTCAAGGAGATAAGAAGAAGGATATGAAAGTAACTACGAAATGGGATGGAGCACCAGCAGTTATATGTGGTATACGTCCTGAGACAGGATCCTTTTTCGTAGGAAATAAATCAGTATTTAATAAAGAATTTGCAAAGGTATGTTCTTCTGATAAAGGTGTTGACAGACATTATCCTGAAAGTGGATTGAATCCTATTCTTAAATCTTGTTTGAAAAATCTTTCAGTATTAGGTATTAAAGGCGTTATACAAGGTGATCTTCTTTATACAGAAAATACTAAATCTATAACTACTGTCGGTGGTAAAAGATGTATAACTTTTACACCTAATACTATTACATATGCTATTCCATTAGATACGGATCTTGGAAAACGTGTTAACAATTCTAATCTTGGTATTGTATTTCATACAACATATACTGGAGATTCACTAGCAGAAATGTCTGCTGGATTTGGTGTTGATGTATCTCCATATCAAGGACATAAAGAAGTTACTGTATTCTCATCAGACTTTACTGATACAAGTGGTAGTGCAAACTTTACTACTGCTGAGTTAACTAAGTTTAAATCTACTGTTAATATGGCAGAAGGTTCTTTAAGACAAGCATCTAAATTTTTAGATGTGATGAAAGGAACTGATAAGTTTGCTTTTAATACTGTGTTTAAAACATTCTTCAATACTTATATTAGAGGTGGTACAGCTATTCCATCTACTAATAAAGTTCTTACTGATTTTGCTACTTATTATAATACTATATTAGATAAAGAAATTAATTCAAAGAAGAGTGATAAGGGTAAACAGAAATGGACAGATGTTAAAATGAATGGACTTAAGTTTATTGCTGCAAATCAAAGATCAATTTATATGACTGTTGCATCATACAAGAATTTAACTGCTGCTAAACTTATGATCATTCGTAAGTTAGAGAGTGTAAAGGGTATTGGAACATTTTTAAAAGATGGAACTGGATATAAAGTTACTGCTCCAGAAGGATTTGTTGCTATAAAATCTGGAAGTGCCATGAAATTAGTTGATAGACTTGAGTTTTCTGTTGCTAATTTCACAACTGATAAGAACTGGGATACTAAATAAGTATGTGGTCTTGCACATTGTTTTAATTTAATGAAATCTTTTAACAATTTCTTTGTTGAAGCGAGAACTAAGGCAGGTTTAGACGCCCAGAAGAAGGGACTTGTTCATACGGGCAAGGGATATTATGCAGACGGTAGTGGTAACATTGTTGCTAAAGCCGAAAATGGTGAGAGATTAGTTCGTCTATCCAAAGCAGATCAGGATAAACTTAAGGTGGGACAACCCCTTAATGTTGGCCCACAATCTGCTCAGGATGCACAGAACTTAAAAGACTTTGCTGATAAAGTAAAGAAAGCTCAGAAGGAGCGTGAAAAACTACAACCTGACCAATCAACTCAACAGACACAAAGTAAAAAAGATTCTGGTAAGGAATCTGCTCCTCAACGTAATAAGGGAGGCGGTTCCGTTGTGATTACATTTGGTAGATTTAATCCTCCACATGTAGGTCATCAAAAACTTATGGATAAAGTTTCTGGTGAAGCGTATAAAGATGGATCTGATTATATGATCTATCCTAGTCAGTCACAAGATTCTAAAAAGAATCCATTAGATTTTAAATCTAAGAGTGGCATGATAAAGACAATGTTTCCTCAACATTCCAACAATATCTCTGATGAAACTGGTGGTAAAAATATCTTTGATGTTTTAAAAGGTCTTCATGCTAAGGGATATGACAATGTAAAAATTGTTGTTGGTGATGATAGAGTTAAAGAGTTTGATAATATTACCAGTAAATATAATGGCAAGGCATATAACTTTGGTAATTTAAATGTTGTCAGTGCAGGTGCTAGAGACTCCGATTCAGAAGGTGTTGAAGGTATGTCTGCATCTAAGATGAGAAAGGCTGCTTTAGAGAATGATTTCGATTCATTCAAGAAAGGTATGCCTAAGGATACTAAACCAGAGACTTTAAAGAATATTTACAAACAAGTTCGTAAGTCAATGAAGTTGGAAAATGCTGTATGGCAAGTTGCACCTAAACTTGACTTTGATAATCTACGTGAAGAATATTTCCAAGAGAATATCTTCAATGTTGGTGAGATTGTAGAGAGCCTAACTACTGGTATAATCGGAGAGATTATTGTCAGAGGTTCTAATTATGTCATCATCCTAGATGAAGAAGGTAGAACTTTTAGAACTTGGTTAGATAATATATCTTTAGTAGAAGTTGTTAAGGATGCTAGTGTAAGTAGACCAGATCAATCTAATTTCTCAGCCGATGATGGTAGTGGAAATAGTTGGAAAGTTGGTACTGATGAATACACAAATGCACTATTACAGATGACTCCTGGCCAATCTACCAAAAAGAAAACCCCACTAAATAGTACTAAAAAGAATGAAAACGATGGACATAAATAACGTATCGACATTCATTACTCTAGATCCCTCTAAACTTTTTAATGCAGAAGGTTTATATAATAGGGCTATGGTGATGTATGAAGGAGATGAAGATCTCATTGAATCGTTCTTGAAAGAACATCTTGCTAGTGATTCACTTGCATATGCAATGCATCTACTAGAAGAAACTAGTTCAACTTCATATATGGGAGTTAAGATCCATTATAATGGTACGTCTTTTAGTGCTCCAACTGCTGGAGTTTATGGTGTAAAGTCAAGACCAGAGATTAAGGCAAGGATTAAAGCAAAAGTTTTAAAGAGAAATGATAATCAGAATAAGGCAGCAGCTCTTAAGAAAGAAGAAGTAGAAATAGTTGATGAAGGAAAAGGAAAGAAAGAACCTCGTTGGCAAGATGATGATTGCGATGGTAAGTGGTATGAGAAATCTGATACTGATGGTAAGATCAGTAAGAGAGAAAAGAAGGCAAAGGCAAAGCAGTATTCAGAGAAGTATGATAACACCAAATCACCTGATTATGAGAAGAAGAAAAAGGCTCTTGCTAAAAAGCATGGTGGAGAAGACAAAATAAAAGGTCATCCTCAGTATGAAGGAAAAGAAAAAGGTCTTGATGGTAAAGCATGTTGGAAAGGATATAAACTTGCTGGTACTAAAAAGAAAGGTGGAAAGACCGTTGATAATTGTGTGAAAGAAGAACCAGAAATTGTTGATGAGATGAATACTGAGTTATCTTCTATCAAACAGAAGTTTAAAGGTAAGATGACTAAATCATCTGTTGTTAAAAGATTAAAGGATAGAGGTGAGAGTAAGAGAGAATTTAGAAATTCTTATAAGAAAGATATTGATGGAGGATATGTAGGGCCACATAAACCTAGTAAGTCTAATCTTAAGACCTCTTTACAGAAGATGAAGAAAGAGGATGTGGAAGTAATTACTACTCCAGAGGGTGGTTGTACTACTAGAAAAGATCAGTTAGTTAATATTGGTGAGGAAGGTTATGATCGTATGAGAGATGACCGTCTTGTAAAGTATGGCATAGGACATGATGGTTCTGATAGGAAACCAAGTCAGTCTGTACCAAAGTCAAAAGTAAAAGGAAAGACTGTTCTTCAAAGAGAAACAGAGAAGAAGTATGGTAAAGGTAAGTCACCACTTGATATTGTTAAAGCAAAGATCACTGCTAAACATGGTAAAGGTGCTATAATGTCAAAGGAATCAATTGAAGAAGCAGCTGCTCCACAACAAGATAGTAAAGTTAAGAGACAGAACATGTTAAAGAGACAGGTTCTAATGAAGAAACTACAAGCAGTTAGAGCTGGTGGTGGAGCAGATGTTGTTGCATCATATCAGCCAGAAGGTGAGTTAGTTACTGATGAGTATACAGTAACCAATGCAGATAAGAAAGGTAATACTAAAGCCTGGCAGAATTACAAATCAAATAAGAAAAATGTGAAGACTGGTAAGCCTCTATATAAAGCAGCGGATCATGTTAAAGAAGAAAGTGATCTAGACACTAAGTTTTCTGAGATAGTATCAGAGAATAGTTCTTTAGAACCTCAAGCAAAAGCAATTGATGTTGCTAATAAGAACATGAGTGTTAAAGGTAAGAAAAAAGGAAACGTTCTTATCAACCCTGAAGTAAAAACCAACGTGGATGAATCTATGGAAAATCAAAAAGACAATCTGCAAGAAGTAGATTTGAATACTCGTAGTGTTGACTACGGTCAAGAAATTAAGAACGCAGAACCAATCAAAAAGAAAAAGCCTTTGAAAGACTTTAAGAAACTTGCTGGTGCTGCTGCAAAGAATAAAAAGTTAGGATGAAACTAAGACTAGAAATTCCATCAACACCAGAGGCATTTAGTGCTGGTCTGATGTTTAGGGAAAGTCTTGATAAAAATAGTGGAATGCTTTTTGTATTTGAAAAAGCAGGTGAGAAGTCATTTCATATGACAAATACTACTATTCCTTTAGATATTGCTTTTATTAATGAAGATGGTATCATTGAAACTATTAAGGAACTTAAACCATTAGATGAGACATATGTTTTTTCTGATGCAAGAGTTCTCTATGCAATAGAAGTAAACCGTGGATGGTTTACTGAGAATAATATAAGAGTTGGTGATAAAATTCTTGAATCATTAAAGGATGAACTTCTTGGTAATGCTAGAAAGAAACATGCTGATGCAGAGAAAAAGAAGTTTAAAGATTTTAGAGCTAAAGCAAAAGAAGTTAAAAAGAAAGGAATACAGTTCTTTGATAAGAAAGGAACTGGTAGAATAATAGATGGCAAAAAGGTTTATAAGAGATGAGTTTACCAGAAATACCTAATGATCCTTGGTTTAATAAACCTCACCCCCATGATAGTATGCCTATAGCACGTGACCCTAATGAAAATCCTAGACCTGAAGAAGAAATAGCATGGGATCTAGAGTTAATGAAAAAATCAATTATAGATGCTGCTGATGCTGATACTTATGCATCACGACATGAATCAACACCTGAGTTTGAAAAGACTGCTGAAGAGGTGGTAAGTATGCATGAAAAGATGTATAGGATGGCAAGAGCAAAGTACAATCCTTTTTCCATTGGCGGCTCTGAAAGTATTACTGATAAATAAAGTTAATTACTTTATTAATCATGACTAATTTTTTACTACCTATCGCAATCAATGTTATTAACAAGGCGGTAGATAAAATACCTGAAGATCTAGAAGAGAAACTAAAAGTGTTTCTTATCGGACTTCTTAAGAAGGCTGCTGCTAAATCAGGCAACAAAGTAGACGATCAACTAGTTGAAGCATTAGAAAAAGCTCTACTAGAAGGATAGTCACAAAGTTTTATAAATAAAATATAGGTATACCCGAATCCACGGAGAAATAGGAAATGGCTGTTTTTGGAACAATAGATGGTAAGGCGTTTGGCAATACTGTAGCAGTTACACAAAATGACGCTACCGTAACTAAAAACGCTGGAGACGCCATCAACGTTGGAGACATATTAGAATTAATAAATGTCCCTTATATCGTTAAGCAAGTGAATAGTACAACAAGTATTGAACTACATAAACCTTATGTAGCTGCGACTAATAATAGTCTTGGTGCTTCAAGTGCTGTTCGCCGTACTGCTCCTAAAGCAGTCGCTGAATATGTAATTAAGGGAGGAGATAGTAATGCATACGATTTAGTATTTGCAGATGCTACAGAACAATCACTCGCAGTTAATAGAAAGAGAGGAATTACAAGTCCTGGCTGGTGGTTGTATCGCAGTTTTACAGACGTAGAAGGTACTACTCGTCATAAAGCAGAATGTATAGCATTCGTTAACATGGCTGCAAGTGCTGCTGTTGGTGATGATGCTGATGATTCAATACTAGGAGACTTTAACTCAGTTATTGCTATTAGTGCTCAACCTGCTAGTGCAACAACATATACTCCTGCTGGTGCAGTTGGTACATTCTCACACAACGGTGCTGCTAATGGATCAAGAACTGCTGGAACATACACAGTAACTAATGCTGCTGGTTCTGCATCTGGTTCAGGTGCTGACTTTACAGTTGTTGTTGCCGCAAATGGAACACCAACAGTTACTTTAGTATCTGGTGGTACAGGTTACGTTGACAATGAAACAATCACAATCGCTGACTCATCACTAGGTGGTGGAGGTGGTGCTGCTGTTGTTGTTACTGTAACTGCTAAGGCAACTGCTGCACATACATTCAGTGTAACTGCTGCTTCTACTGGTCAGGCTGCTGCATTTGATGGTGCTGCCAACGCTGGTGCTACAGGAAGTAGAACTGCTGGTACTTACGCTATAAGTGCTACAGGTGGAACAGGATCAGGTGCAACATTCTCTGTTGTAATTGCTGCTAACGGATCTGCAAGTATCACGATGACCAATGGTGGTGGTGGATACACAGATAACGATACATTAACGCTAAGTAGAACTGGTACATACGGTGGTGCTTCAAACGTTACTGTTAATGTTAACGGTATTAATAACGGAACACTTACATATCAGTGGCAGAAACGCACATCATCTTCTGGAAGATTCTCTAATGTTAGTGGTGCTACAAGTGCAACACTTGCTCTTACCAGTCAGGTTGCTGGAAACAACGGTAATCAGTTCCGTGTTAAGATCAACAATGGTGTTGGTGCAACAGAAGTTACATCAAATACTGCTACACTAACTGTTACAGACAATACATGATAATTAACTAAAGGATTCTTTGTTATGAAATTTGATGAGTTGAATGATGACAACTTCCTTTTATTTGCTATAAAGTATTATGATAATCCTCAGTGTTCTACCAAGGACGATTTCTATGAGGATTTGAAAAGATTTAAGTATATTAAAAGGTTGTTAAAAAAATATATAAAGACGGGTGAATTAAAAACACACCTATTATTAAATCATATTATTATAATATATAATATATTTGGTGATGCTGGTACTCCTTTACTATTCTATAAATTAGATAAGGAGTCTTGGTCTTCTTTGAAAGCTATTTTATTATTCTTAAATAGAATTCAAGAAGATGAATTACCTGATATAACATTGGATGAGTATTGTTTAGCGGAGTTACATAAGATCTAATGAACAAGGAAGAACAATATGCTATGTGGGAAAATGGTATTCCCGCCAATAACGCTTCTGGTGGGTCTATTGCTGGACTTCCCCCTGATGAACCTCCTGTGTTCAAAAAGAAAAAGAAATTAGATGGTAGATATAAAGATGTTAAAAAGTTTGTAACGAAACTATTAAAGAGAAGACAGAAGAGAGAAGATAGATTAAGAAGAAAGACTACATTAGAAGAAGAGTTACTTATATTACAGGAAAGTGGTGGTAAAGTAATAGACCAACTGAAAAAGATATCTGCTGCTGGTGGTACAGGTACGGTTATATTTGATGATGGAAGTAAACAGCCAGTCAACCCTGCTGAAGCAGGTAAGATGGTTACATTATATCAGGATTTAAATGCTAGTAATCGTGTTAAGATGATTAGATCTATTAATACATCTACACAGGGTTATGAGAAAGTAAAAGCATTTGCTCAGTCTAGAACATGATGGCTAGAGTGAACGACGCTATACTAGAGCGACTGGAGAGAGTAATCGAAACTCTCCAAGAAAACAATCAAAAGATGGGACAGATGCTCGCTGTCCATGATGAAAAATTAGACAAACAGGATAGGATTGATGCAGTACTATTTGAGAAAGTGGAATCGCTTCATAGAGAGGTCAGCCGTACGAGTGCAGAGATTAAGGCAGGATGTGAGAGAGATATTCGCAAGGTAGATGATAGACTCAGGATCATGGAAAAGAAAATGTGGAGCATATTTGGTGCTCTTGCTGTTATTTCTTTCGTCGTGTCTCCAGTCGGACAAAAAATAATCCGTCCACTGTTGACACCATCAACACCATCTGTTATAATACAATCATAATTATGATGGACTTGAATGTCTTATGTTGATCTTAAATATATTGGCATTGTATCCCCAAGGTTAGAAAAATTTGCAAAGAAGAAAGATTATCTTTATAACTTTCGATGTCCCTATTGTGGCGATTCTAAACGAAACAAGAATCGTGCAAGAGGGTTTTTCTTTCTGAAGAAATCAGATATGATGTTTAAGTGCCACAACTGTGGTGTTGGAAGGAATCTGGCTAATTTTTTAAAGGATATAGATGTCACTTTACATGATCAATATATCATGGAAAGGTTTAAAAATGGTACTACTGGTAAGGCTACTAACACTCCAAATCCTAAGTTTGAATTTGAAAAACCAGAGTTTTCAAATCGTGAACAATTATCAAAACTGAAGAAAATATCAGAACTAAATAAATTACACCCATCAGTAAAATATCTTGCTAGTAGGAGCATCCCAGAGGAATATTATTCAGTCCTGTACTACGCTGAAGACTTTAATACATGGGCAAAAACAGGAAGTACCTATAAGGAGGATAGGATTGTCATACCATTATTAGATCCAAACGGTAAGATGTTTGGATATCAAGGTAGAGCACTTAATAAACTATCTAAACTTCGTTATATAACAACAATACTAGATGATTCTTATCCTAAAGTTTATGGACTCGACAGAGTAAACCCCAATGAAAAGATTTATGTCACTGAAGGCCCGTTTGATTCCCTCTTCTTGGGTAATTCCATTGCGATGGTTGGGTCTGATCTTGATTGCAGGTCGTTTGGTTGGAGCGATTATATTTACGTTTATGATAACGAACCTCGTAACAGAGAAATCGTCAACCGAATCGCAAAATCCATTGATAGAGGAGATCAAGTAGTAATCTGGCCATCTAATGTTTCTGAAAAGGACATTAATGATATGGTAATGGCTGGACTAGATGTAAATGATATGGTACAATCTAATTACTATTCTGGTATAGAAGCAAACATTAAATTTAACCACTGGAAGAAAGTATGAGCAACGGCACAAAAGTTAAAAAACGTAATGGTAATCTTGAAGGTTTGAATCTGGAAAAGGTTCACAAGATGACTGAAGAAGCATGTGAAGGACTCGCAGGGGTCTCTGCTTCTCAAGTAGAAATCAATTCTGGTTTACAATTCTATGATGGAATTACAACAGGAGAGATACAAGAGATATTAGTTAAGTCAGCTAGTGATCTTATTAGTTTGGAGAATCCTAACTACCAATTTGTTGCTGCTAGACTTTTATTATTTGGTTTATATAAACAGGTATATGGTAACCATTGGAAACATGGTTTCATTGATGTTAGGGATCAAGTTAAGAGAGGTGTATCAAAAGGAATATACGATGGTAACATTTTGTCATCTTATAGCGATGAAGAATGGAGTAAGATCAATGGGTTTATAGATCATGGTCGTGATATGCTCTTTACCTATGCTGGTCTTAGACAGGTCGTTGATAAATATCTCGTACAAGACAGAAGTAGTAATGAGGTATACGAAACTCCTCAGTTCATGTACATGCTCATTGCTGCTACATTATTTAAAAATTATTCTACAGAAACGAGGTTAGATTATGTCCGAAGATACTACAACGCAATCTCAAAGCACAGAATCAACATCCCCACCCCGATCATGGCTGGGGTCAGAACACCCCTTCGTCAATTTGCATCTTGTGTTTTGGTTGATGCTGATGACACCCTCGATAGCATCTTTAGCTCTGATATGGCTATTGGCAAATATGTCGCACAAAGGGCTGGTATTGGCATTAACGCAGGCCGAATCAGGGGCATCAACAGCAAAATCAGGGGTGGAGAGGTTCAACACACAGGTGTTGTACCCTTCCTTAAGAAATTTGAGTCCACTGTTCGATGCTGTACTCAAAACGGGATTAGAGGAGGATCAGCCACTGTCCACTTTCCTATCTGGCATCAAGAAATTGAAGACATCTTGGTACTCAAAAATAACAAAGGCACCGAAGACAACAGAGTCAGAAAACTCGACTACAGCATCCAGTTAAGTAAACTATTTTATGAAAGGTTTATTAACAATGAGGAGATCACGCTTTTTTCTCCTCATGATGTGCCAGGGCTTTATGATAGTTTTGGTACAGATGGCTTTGATGAGTTATATGTAAAGTATGAGAATGATGAGTCCATACGTAAGTCTACGATTGGTGGACAAGAGTTATTCTTAGATCTTTTAAAGGAGAGAGCAGAGACTGGTCGTATTTACTTGATGAATATAGATCATTGTAATTCACATTCTTCTTTTAAGGATAAGGTTAACATGAGTAATCTCTGTCAAGAGATAACATTACCAACAGAACCTATTGATCATATAGATGATAGTAAAGGAGAGATTGCTCTTTGTATTCTAAGTGCAGTTAATGTTGGTAAGATAAGACATGTGGAAGAGATGGAAGAACTCTGTGATCTATCTGTAAGGGGTCTAGAAGAGTTAATTGATTATCAAGACTATCCAGTAGAAGCAGCAAAGTTAAGTACTAAATCAAGACGTTCATTAGGTGTTGGTTTTATAGGTCTTGCACATCATCTTGCTAGACAAGGTGTTAAGTATGAGGATAAGGAAGCATGGAAGATAGTCCATGATTTAACAGAACATTTCCAATACTATCTTCTTAAGTCTTCTAATAAGATTGCTCAAGAGAAAGGTGTTTGTGACGGTTATTCACATACTAAGTATGCTGATGGTATTCTTCCCATAGATACTTATAAAAAGGATGTAGATGAAATTGTACCCAATGACCTATCACTTGATTGGGGAACTTTACGGAAGGACATACTCGCTCACGGGCTCAGGCACTCAACGTTGTCAGCACAAATGCCATCAGAGAGTAGTTCGGTTGTGTCAAATGCCACTAACGGAATTGAACCCCCAAGAGATTACTTGTCCATTAAAAAATCAAAGAAGGGGCCTCTTAAACAGGTTGTTCCACAGTATAATGCATTAAAGAATTCCTATACGCTTCTTTGGGACATGTCTGGGAATACTGGTTATATTAATGTGGTTGCAGTTATGCAGAAATTCTTTGACCAAGCGATTAGTGGAAA
>Ga0163180_10000349_pt1 | contig 26587 bp, 19 predicted proteins | sample AtlANTMetagenome_2_FD_109647 | JGI IMG/M metagenome (GOLD analysis project Ga0163180, IMG submission 109647) | Marine eukaryotic phytoplankton communities from the Atlantic Ocean - Atlantic ANT 4 Metagenome | ecosystem: Environmental > Aquatic > Marine > Oceanic | place: North Atlantic Ocean...
TCAATCTGAGCCATGATCAAACTCTTCAATTAAATATATCGAAATATGAATCGTCGTTGTGACACTCTTAACGAGTGCCCACACAGATTGTCTTGTCTAAATTTTTAAAGAACATTCACTCGAAGCCGCTGCTTCTTAGTGACTCACCCTGTTCGAGTGAGGTGCGCATTATACGCTGGAAGTTTTCGTTGTCAACACTTTTTGAAAATTTATTTTCTGAAGCGTTTCTTCTAAACTCCCGTCTTTACTGGCCTATAAAGGTAGTAGAGACTTACTTCAGGAGGCTTACTGTTTTGCTTTTCCCCCGAAGCGGATGCGCATTTTAGGGAAATGAGCGCTCACGTCAACAAGTATTTTAAAAAAATCCTTATTTTTCGATCGTTTGCATAAACAATGTGCAATACGTTCATAAAAACCACTAATTCACCGCGCTTTTCACGATCTATAAGGTTAGTTAATTGGTAAGTCACGCTGTGTACTATAAATTAATAGAACAGTATTTGAACGTGTACGTGGATTATTGAGGGGTTTGCATGAAGGTTTCTGAATTTAAAACCGCTGGAAAACTCATAACGGGTCTTGGCGCTATTAAAGCCCTCACGGATGAAATGGCGAGATTATCCATAAAGGAATGTGCCATCGTTACTGACAAGGGCGTTTCTTCATCTGGTCTTCTTGATCAACTACTCACACTATTACCCTCTTCACCCTTACTTATTATTGATGACATTCCACCAGAGCCTGAAGTGAATATCATAGAAGATAAGTTAGCGATACTTCGTGAGAAGCAAGTAGACGGAATTATTGCTCTTGGTGGAGGTAGCGCTATTGATAGTGCAAAAGTACTTGCAGCTACATACGATCATACTGGCTCCCTCAGTGAACTCTTCGGTGAAAATACGCTTTCAAAACGGCGTTTGCCTCTTATTGTTATCCCCACTACTGCCGGTACAGGTTCAGAAGTTACCAATATTGCTATCTTGTCAGATCCGATAGCACAGATGAAAAAAGGAATTGTTAGCCACTGCTTGCTACCCGATGTTGCGATCGTTGCACCTGAAATGACAAAAACCTGCCCCCCGTCCATTACAGCAGCGAGCGGTATAGACGCATTCGTTCACGCGCTTGAAGCTTATATAAGTGTAAATGCCAGCCCAATTACCGACGCATTAGCAGAGAAAGCACTGAAGCTTATCTTTAATTCATTACTTCACGCTTATAACAATGGTGAGAACTTAGCAGCACGTGAAGATATGGCCACCGGCAGTTTAATGGCCGGTCTTGCGTTTGGAAACGCGGGCGTGGGTGCAGTACATGCCTTAGCTTATCCACTAGGCGGGCGCTTTCATTTATCACATGGCATGAGTAACGCGGTAATGCTACCTCATGTGTTGAAAGTAAATGCGCCGTTCTGCCAAGACAAACTTTATTGTGTGGCTAAGCTTTTAAAGGTATGTGAGCGCCACCACTCAAAAGAGGAAGCAATTAAACTATTATTAGTTGCTATAGAAAAACTGTGTCGCGATGTAGATATTCCCGCTTCGCTCACCCACTTCAATATTCCGCCTTCTTGTGTAGGTGAATTAGCAGAAGAGGCGAGTAAAGTAACTCGCCTTCTTCGCAACAACCCCAAGCAATTGAGTATTGAAGAGATTGAAGATATCTATCGGCTAGCTTTTTAAAGTGGTCTTACCCACATATTCTTAAAGCTTACTAAGTTGCCGTGATCTTGCAGTTGAAGCGGTGCGCATCCGTGAGCTTTGTACTTAGGTGCACCGATCCATTCTGTTGTCCCTTGAATTTCAGTATGGTTCTGAACCACTACGCCGTTATGTATTACCGTAACATAACCTTTCGTTGCTAGCGCTTCACCGTTAAAGGTAGGCGCTTTATATATGATGTCGTAAGTTTGCCATTCGCCAGGCGCCTTCATAGCGTTAACTAAAGGAATAGTTTGCTTATATACGCTTGCCGCTTGTCCATTTGGATAGGTCTTATTCTGATATGAGTCTAAGACTTGAATTTCATATCGCTGCTGCAGGAAGATACCACTATTATTGCGCTGTTGTCCTTCCATACCTGCTTCTGGCTGTGGCGCTTTCCACTCTACGTGCAACTGAACATCACAGAACTCTGCTTTCGTTTTGATATCGCCTGTTCCCGGCTTCACTGTTAGAACACCGTTTTCCAGCGTCCACTTAGCATCACCTTTCTTTATTGAAGTCCAGTTAGATAAGTCATCACGAATTAAAGAGATGGCATCAGAGGGCACGCCTGCCTTATCAAAAGAAACCACTTCAGGAACAGGTTCCCAAACTTCCGTTTTAGCGGCCTGTTGTTCTCGGGTTAAACGCGATTCGCTTTTTTCAGTATCTGCATCTGTCGTTGCGCATGCAGAAAGTGGCATAAGCAAAGCCACAGTTGAAGCGACGAGTGTTTTATTCATAGTGTCAGTACCTTGTTTTATCCGTTGTATAACTGTGTTGTGTTTGGCTGCTCGATAGCGCAGGTTTAGGTTGCCCACGCTTTGTCGCCCTTTTTATAAGGGAATGCACCGTCGTAACGTCCAGGAATAGCCACATATCGAAGTACTTTAGTCGCGCCAACTTGAGACGTGAAAAAGCAATAAAGTGTTAGCTGTTTTAGTAGCGTAAAGTAGTGAGGGGTAGGCTCATCGGTGCCTGGCTCCCACTGACTTGGCTTTCCTGTTTCAACACCTTGATAAACACCGTTAGCAAGATTCGCTGCTTTTGCTTCTACATCCAGGTCGTTAAATAAAGCCTCTCGTTCTTGCTTGGTAAGCTGAACAAATTGCTTGTTGAAACGACTTTGACTTAACGAAGATATTTTCTTAATGCCATCGAGAAAGGTCTTTTGAAGTAAAGGTGTGTAGCAATCGGTTACCAACACAGCCATTGTCGCGCCAACGTTGGCTGCTTTTGCTCCAGGCGTGTCAGTTTGAGGAATGATCACCTCACCCATTTCATTCAGCAAGGCCACATCTTTTTCATTAAATAATGTGTCGCTAAGCGGTACAGCGGGCACATCTGTGTAGGCAAGTACATTACCTGCGAACAATGCTGTGCCTGTAGCAGTTGCGATGAGTTTAAGTAGTTCTCTGCGTTCCATTATAGATTTCCTCGCTTTAACTCTTCTACGGCAAAGTCTGCGGCTCTTGCCGTTAGTGCCATATAGGTCAGTGAAGGGTTAACACAACTGCCTGATGTCATTGCTGCGCCATCGGTTACGAATACGTTCGGTGCATCCCACACTTGGTTGTGTGCGTTAAGTACTGAGCTTTTGGGGTCTCTTCCCATACGCGCCGTACCCATTTCATGAATGCCCATACCAGGTGCGTAGTCTGCATCCCAGCCTTGAACATTTTTAAGGCCAGCCGCTTCAAACATCTCAATAGCGTCTTGCTGCATGTCCTTACGCATCTTAAGCTCGTTTTCTTTAATCTCTACATCCATTGCGAGTACTGGTAAGCCCCATTTGTCGGTGACTTTTTTATTCAAGTACACTTTGTTCTCGTGATACGGAAGAATTTCGCCAAACGCTGTCATGCCTATTGTCCAAGGACCTGGCTCGGTTATCGCATCTTTAAGCCCAGCACCTATACCAAGTTCAGCTATGTCTTTGCGCCAACCTGAACGGCTTGCGCCGCCTTGATAACCAAATCCACGCAAGTAATCTCGCTTATCACTTCCCCAGTTTCTAAACCTTGGCACATAGAAGCCACTCGGTCTGCGACCGTAGGTATATTTGTCGTCAAAGCCTTCTACGTCTGCCGAAGCACCTACTCTAAAGTGGTGATCCATAACGTTGTGACCCAACTCGCCGCTGCTGCTTCCTAAGCCACCGTCCCATACGTCTGTGGCAGAATTCATCAGTACCCACGCCGAGTTAAGTGCTGACGCATTTACAAAGATGATCTTGCTTTTAAATACATAGGTCTCGTTGGTTTCAGCATCGATAATTTCAACGCCAGTCGCACGTTTCTTGTCTTTGTCGAACAAGATCTCTTTTACTATCGAAAAAGGTCGAAGGGTTAAGTTACCTGTTTTAACCGCAGCTGGAAGCGTAGATGCTTGTGTACTGAAGTAGCCACCGAAAGGACAACCCAACCAGCACTTATTGCGGTATTGGCAATGAACACGCCCTTCTTCGGGCTTGCTTTGTGTCATGTTTGAAGTGCGGCCATGCACCATGTGCCGCGCGCCTTCATAGGCCTTTTTCACCCGCGCCGCGACACTTTCCTCTACAATATTCATTGGCATTGGTGGCTGGTATACACCATCAGGCAATACATCTAAGCCATCGCGATTACCACTGATACCCGCGAATTTTTCTACGTAGTCATACCATGGCGCCAAATCGTCGTAGCGAATAGGCCAGTCGACAGCAATGCCTTCTTTAGCATTGGCTTCGAAATCTTCTTTGTTCAAACGGTAGCTTTGGCGTCCCCACAACAGTGAGCGTCCACCTACGTGGTAACCTCTGTACCAGTCGAAGCGCTTGTCTTCGGTATAAGGGTTTTCTTTTTCATTTGCCCACATACCGTACGTTTTTTCATTTAGCGGGTAGTCGCGTTTAAGCACGGGATAATCCACTTTCATTGCTTGAGTAGGCAAGTCTCGGTGAGGAAAATCCCAATCTTCTTTGTGCGCATTTTTATAATCTTTAATGTGCTCGATATTTTGGCCACGTTCTAACATGAGCACTTTTAGGCCCTTCTCAGTTAGCTCCTTAGCAGCCCAACCGCCACTGATACCAGATCCAATAACTATTGCATCATATTCGTTACTCGCCATAACACGTCCTTAAAACTTAATTCGTCGCTGTGCCTGTTCGCACGTTACACATCACAGATATGGATCGCTTGTTGTAGCGACGCTATTCTGTTGGCTTTGGTTTTCGGTGTGGGTATAAACTCTTGTGCTAAGTAGCCTTTAAATCCGGTCTCGACAATGGCTTTAGCAATTGCTTCGTAATTGAGTTCTTGTGAAGCATCTATTTCGTGACGCCCAGGTACGCCGGCCGTATGGTAATGGCCAAAGTACTGATAGTTATCTCGAATAGTTCGGATGATATCTCCCTCATTAATTTGCATGTGGTAGATATCGTAAAGCAGTGAGAAGTGCTTAGAACCTAGGCGTTTGCAAAGTTCTATCGCCCATGCAGAATTGTCGGCCATGTAATCAGGGTGGTCGACTTTGCTGTTAAACAGCTCCATGAAAATCACTACATTGCGTTTTTCAGCATGAGGTAAAATGCGTTTTAACCCTTTAACCGCATTTTCCAGTCCGTCTTCTCGTGACATGCCTCGGGCATTGCCGCTAAAGCAAATAAGGTTTGTATAACCTGCATCAGCGACCAAATCGATGTGCTTTATATAACGCGCTTCTAGTTCGTCGTGGAGCTCACTGTGAATGAAGCCGTCTTCAAGACTTATCTCGGCGCCGTTACACATAGAAGAGTCGATGCCGTATTGCTTTAGCACAGGCCAATCTTCAGGGCCTACCAAGTCAATGGCTCCAAATCCTAATTGCTTAACGGTTTGGCACAACTCTTCAATGCTTAAATCGCCGTAGGTCCATCGGCTTACCGAATGGTTTACATTTCCTTTAAGCGGCGTATACATGGTGTTGCTACCTTTCGTGCCGTTTGTACTCGCTACAGCAGGCATCGCAGTGGCTAAACCAGCTGCTGCTAACCCTGTTCCGGCAATGCCTGCCCCTGTCATAGCCATACTTTGAAGTAATTTTCTGCGGGTAATGTTATGCATCTGCGTTCACCTTTTCCTTTCTGAACAGAATGGCGAATAGCACTAACACAACCGCGGCAAACCCTGCTGGGAATAACCAAACCTGCTGCCAACTATGCGCACCGGTTTCCATCGTGTAGGTATCGGTAATTGCGCCAGCAACCGCGAAACCCACCAGCATACCTACGCCATATGTCGCTAAGGTAATTAGCCCCTGCGCTGCACTTTTTACGTTTTCTCCCGCCTTTGCATTGGTATAGATTTGCCCTGATACAAAGAAGAAGTCGTAACAAATACCGTGCAGTGCAATACCAACAATAAGCATGAACAAGCCTTCGTCAGCGTTTCCGAATGCGAACAGTGCATAACGTACAACCCACGCTGCCATGCCTATCACTAACGTGGCTTTAATGCCGAAACGGTTCAAAAATACCGGCAGGGCCAACATGAACAATACTTCGGAAACTTGACCTAGTGTCATTTTGCCCGTTGCATTTTCAACGCCTATTTCAGTAAGGAATGGGTTCGCATTCTGGTAGTAAAACGCCAGTGGAATACAAATAAGTACAGATGAAAGAAAGAATACAAAGAAGTTTTTGTCTTTTAACAGTGCCAACGCGTCCAAGCCAAGAATGTCGCGAATAGTTACCGCTTTACCGCTAGATTGAGGTGGCGTGTTTGGCAGTGTAAAACTGAATACGCCCAACATTAGCGAGGCAACGCTGCACAATAAGAACGTGTTTTTGAGCATACCATCGGCAATAGACTGGGCAGAATCCCATGAGAAGACATAGCTAATCATAAGGCCTGCCACAATCCAGCCGATAGTGCCCCACACACGAACTTTTCCGAACTCTTTGGATGGGTCAACCATTTGCCCGAATGACACTGAGTTAACCAAAGCAAGCGTAGGCATGTACGCAATCATGTATGCCAACACATAAGGGTAAAAGCTGGCGAAATCATTCGCTTGGTACATACAGTACATAAGCACGGCGCCAACAATGTGTAGTAAGCCGAGGATCTTTTCTGCATTAAAGAATCGGTCAGCAATAAGGCCCACTATAAAGGGAGCAATGATGGCGCCCCAACTCTGGGTTGAGAAAGCCATACCGATTTGCCCACCATTGGCAGACAGGGTATTCGATAGATACGTGCCTAATGTTACAAACCAGCCTCCCCAAATGAAGAACTGAAGGAACATCATCAAACTAAGGCGTACGGTTATCATAGTTATTGTTATCCTATCGATGGCGCTTAGCGCTCAAGGCCTAAAATACGATTATTCTTCGCTTCACTAACCTCACCACCGGCAAAATCGTCGAACGCGTATTTGCTCGGCTCAATAATGTGTGAAGCAATGAACGGGGCGCCTTCTGCTGCACCTTGTGCACTGTCTTTTAAGCAGCATTCCCACTCAAGCACTGCCCAACCGGTGAAACCGTACTGGGTAAGCTTGCTGAAAATACCTTTGAAATCGACCTGACCGTCGCCAAGGGAACGAAAACGCCCAGCGCGGTCTTGCCAGTCTTGATAGCCGCCGTACACACCGTTTCTACCGTTCGGATTGAACTCAGCGTCTTTAACGTGAAACATTTTGATCCGGCTGTGGTAGCGGTCAATAAAGTCAAGGTAGTCAAGCTGCTGCAAAACAAAATGACTTGGGTCGAAAAGAATATTTGCCCGTGGGTGGTTATCTACCGCACTTAAGAACTGCTCGAAGGAAGCCCCATCGTGGAGGTCTTCACCAGGGTGGATTTCATAACATACGTCTACACCCGCATCGTCAAATGCGTCGAGAATAGGTTTCCAACGCTTGGCCAGTTCAGCAAAGCCTTGTTCAACCAAACCTGCCGGACGCTGTGGCCACGGATAAACCAAGTGCCACATTAATGCACCAGAAAAAGTAGCGTGGGCTTTTAATCCCAAACGTTTACTAGCAATAGCCGCACATTTGAGCTGATTAATTGCCCATTCGGTTCGCGCTTGCGGCTTACCGTGTAAGTGCGCCGGCGCAAAGTTGTCGAATAACTCGTCGTAAGCGGGGTGAACCGCCACTAGCTGACCTTGTAAGTGCGTAGAAAGCTCAGTAATTTTTACGCCTGCGTCTTCACACATTTTAGCGATGTTATCGCAGTACTCTTGGCTTTCAGCGGCTTTTTCTAAATCAAACAGGCTAGGATCGGTAGGAACCTGTATTCCCTTATAGCCAAGTGATGCTGCCCATTTCGCCATATTTTCAAGGGTATCGAAAGGCGCATCTTTACCCATGAACTGCGCTAAAAATATTGCAGGCCCTTTAATAGGTTGTTGGTTAGTAGCCATAAGCGCTCACCTTTTTCATTTTACGTTGTAATTGCATTACTGCGTTCCTTCCTGACTGACCGACTCCCATTTGGTGTCGCTGTCGGTACTAGCAAGCATGGCATCGATAAATACCATTCCGCGTATGCCTGAATTTATTCCTGGAACGCCGTCAGCTTTGCCTTTTTGATTCGCGCGTACCGCTTTTGCAAAATCGGTATACAAGTTTGCCATTGCTTCTAAGTAGCCCTCTGGGTGGCCAGCTGGAACACGACAACGTGCAGATGCAGCATCACATAACCCAACTTGACCTTGGCCGGCTCTATACACTTGATAAGGGGCATCAACAGGGCGATAGATAACGGAGTTTGGTTCCATTTGACGCCACTCCAAGCCGCCTTTGTCACCGTAGACGCGGATCTTCAAGGCGTTTTCTTCACCTGCACAAACCTGTGAAGCAATCAACACGCCCGACGCACCCTTCTTAGTTTTAATAAGCGCGGCGCCGTCGTCATCTAAACGACGTCCTTCAACATGGGTGTTTAACTCGCCACATAACGAGGTAACACTGTCGTTTAATACAAACTCAACAAGTCCAAACGCATGAGTGCCGATGTCGCCCATTGCGCCCGTTGTGCCAGAAATTGCTGGGTCGGTACGCCACTGCGCTTGCTTATTGTGCGTTTCTTCTTCGCCAGACAACCAGCCTTGCGGATACTCAACATACACTTTTCGAATTTTGCCCAGCTTACCGCTTTCAACGAGATGACGTGCTTGCCAAACCATAGGATAACCAAGGTAGGTATGAGCCAAGCCGTATAGCGATTCACTGGCGTGAATAACATCTTGAAGCTCTTTTACTTCTGCAAAGCTAACGCCTGCTGGTTTTTCACAGAAGACATGAAAGCCCGCCTTAATTGCGGCAAGTGAAATAGGTACGTGAAGATGATTAGGCGTTACGATAACCACAACCTGCATGCGCTGCTGCTCAGGTAACTTGGCTTCTTCTTCTAACATTGTCTGCCAACTGCCGTATGTACGCGATGTTGATACGTTCAATGCAGAAGCAGTACGCGTATTATTTTCTTCGTTGCGGCTAAATGCGCCACACACCAACTGGTAGTTCCCATCTAACCCTGCGGCATGACGATGCACGGCACCGATAAACGCGCCTTCCCCGCCTCCGATCATTCCCATTCGAATTGGTTGCATTGAAATTCCTCTGTGTGCAAACGCACTATTGGTGTTACTAATGCCACAAAATGTAACCCGTTACATTTTAATGGTCAATACAAAAAACAGCATTTTATTAATCTAAAGTTTACAAATGGCGAGGTAATACCAGGGCTTCACTACCTTTAACCGCCTATTCCTGCACCAAATTTGAACATAACACTAGCTCAAATTTACATAAATCCTACAAATAACCTTTGACGTTTTAATGAAAGTGCGTATTCTTTTGCTTAAAATGAAAACGGTTACATATTAATTTCACGTAAATTTTGAATTCGCTACCATCGTATAGACCACACCTCTACTGGGTTAGGTTTACAATGCGCGAGTGAATTAACAAACAACAATAACGTAAATGGCAAATATTAGAGATGTAGCAGATAGTGCCGGCGTGTCGGTCGCTACCGTATCAAGAACATTGCAACAACCTGAGCGTGTTTCTCCTAAAACGCGCAATAAGGTGATGGCCGCTGTTCAGGCAGTTGGATATAAACCTAACTTAATGGCAGTTAAGTTTCGTTCGGGAAAAACGCACAATTTAGTGGTACTGGTGCCTACGGTAGCGAACGTATTTTTTGCCCGTGTTATTAGCGGTATGCAGGAAGCGGCAGCCGAACTGGGCTATTCCATTTTACTTGCCAATACACTTGGTAATAGTGAAATAGAAAGCCATTACGCCAAGATGGTAAGTACTTCTCAGGCTGATGGGCTTATACAGTTACGTGCACACAACCCATTTGATGCCACGATGATCAACGACAATGGCCTGCTTCCCATGGTGAATGCCTGTGAGGTGATTGACGATGGTCAATATCCTGTTGTGTCGTTAGACAACCGTGCTGCAGCCAAAGCAATGACCGAGCACTTAATTTCATTAGGCCATACCCGTATAGCCATGATCAAAGGTCCTAATTCAAGTCCGCTCACCCAAGAACGCTTGGTTGGATATAAAGACGCATTAGCGCAAGCCAATATTGCCTTTGATGAGAGCTTGTTGTTCCCGGGGGATTTTACATTACAGGCCGGATACAACGCAGGGGAAACCATTAGTCACCTTGAAAGTAGACCCACCGCCGTATTTTGTGAGAACGACGAAACGGCTATTGGTGCCATGCAAGCCTTCAAGCAAGCCAACCTACATGTTCCTAATGACATATCGGTGGCAGGTTTCGATGACATTGCGTTTTCGGCATTTGTGGATCCACCGCTAACCACTATTGCTCAACCTGCAGAAGAATTTGGTAGAACGGCGGTTACTCTACTGGTGGACCTTCTTAACGGAAAAATTCGCAAGGCCCCCAAAGTTATTATGCCGTTTGAACTTATTGTGCGTGAGAGCACGGGCAAAGCTTTGGGTTAATTGATGATAGCGATGCGTCATCACCTATGTACCACTACAGAAAAGGAGCAAGCAGTGAATTTAAGTAAAACAAACTTAAGTAAGACAGCAATTTTAGACGCGGCCAGTAATATTGGCTCTGGCGTTTCAAGACGACAGTTCATTAAATATTCATCTGGTTTACTGGCGGCTATGAGCGCTCCTACTGTTTTGGCGCACGGACATGGTAGTGATAAAGGAGCTATGATGAAGGGCATGCACAAAAGTGCTGTTGGTCTGCAGCTTTACACGCTTAGAGATATTATGAAAGTAAGTGTGCCGGCTACGCTTAAACTGGTTGCAGATGTTGGTTATTCGGAAATGGAATTTGCAGGCTATTTTGACCACAGCGCAAAGGAAATTAAGCAACTGCTTGATGACAATGGCCTTACTGCGCCTTCGGCTCATATTCAGTTAGACGCGTTCGATACTAACCTGACACAAATTTTAGATGACGCACAAACCGTTGGCCACAAGTACTTGGTAGTTCCTTGGCTTAGCGAAGCCCAACGTGGTACGGGAATTGCGCCATACCAAGCCCTTGCCGATAAGCTAAATACCATTGGTGAAGCGTGTAAGAAGGAAGGTATTACTCTTGCCTACCACAACCACGATTTTGAGTTTGAAGTACGCGACGGTAAGACACCATTAGACGTGCTTATAACTCAGACCGACCCAGACCTTGTTGCCATGGAACTGGATTTATACTGGACGGTAAAAGCAGGTAAAAACCCCGTTGATTACTTTAAGCAGTACCCAGGCCGCTTTAAACTTTGGCATGTAAAAGATTTGGCTGAAGACGGCAGTTTTGCTGATGTGGGCACAGGCACCATTAACTTTAAAGAGATATTCGCGCACGGCAAGTTAGCCGGTATTGAACATAAATTTGTAGAGCGCGATCAAACCACCGACCGCATTGCCACTATTGAGCAAGGCTTTAAAGCAGTAAGCGCACTTAATAAAGCCGTTAGCTAACGCTTTTGACCTTACCGTGGTTATAATGGGCACACAGTAAAAACGTCATAATAGTAGTAATTTTATGAGTGAACTTTTCAGTGCCCTTTCTCGCGCCCTAAGCCCCTATTACACCGAAATGAGCATTATGCTTATGGCCACTATTTTAGTGGTGTACGGCGACCTGATTAACGGCCATGTAAAACGCATACTGGCACCTTACCATTTCACCATTCGCGTTAGTTTGTTTGTAGTGCTATGCGCCTTTGGCTATGGCGCACTAACTTTGTACGGCGCACCGTTCTTAAAACACACCCTAGCCTACTTGCCTTGGCAGTACCAAGGTGCAGGCTATGTGGCATCGTTTCTATTGATTGGCTTTTTGGCGGAGAGACGTAGGTATATTTAGTTCTTTTAGATACTACCTTTACGCTACTGTTTTGTTGTATTGCTCCACAAACTTTTTGGGTGGTAAGCTCATAACCTTTTTAAAGGACGTCGAAAAATAAGCTGCGGTGCCGAAGCCAACGTCTAGGCAGGTATCTAGAATGCTATTTCCCTCTAACAGTAACGGAATAGACTTTTCGATTCTGAAGCGTGAAAGAAACTCGCTGAAGTTGTATTCAAACAACTCTGACATTCTTCGGTTCAAACTTCTAGGACTTATCAATAACTGCGAGGCAGCTTGGTCTCTATTGAATGATTCATTGTGGTAATTCTTTTCCAATACTGCGATAAAGTTCAAAAAGAACGCCATATCCTTTTCGTTATCAAACTCGGGGATTTTCAAGCATCCAAATTTAAATGCAGGCTCTTCGCTTTCCTCTTCCTCGCGCTCTTTTGCCTCTCTGACCGACAATAAATGCTCAACCCTAAGAGTAATTTCCTCTTTTGATGCAGGTTTTGCCAAGAAGTAGTCCACTTTCTCTTCTAGCGCTGATTTTTCTAATTCAGTTCCGGTTTCCGCAGTTAACATCAATATGGGAATACTGGCATAGCTGACATTACCGCGAATTTCTCTTATTAAACTCAGCCCGTCCATTTCGTGCATCATTTGATCTGTGATAACTAGATCGACAAGGTAATGCTGCATAACGTCTAACGCCTGCACACCATTTCGCGCAACTAAACAGCGATATTTGCTAGAAAACAAATCAAATAGATAAGAGCGGAACTCTCTGCTGTCATCAACTATTAATAGTGATTTCTTGTTCGATTTGACATTTGCGGGTGACAATTTTTCAGCATGCGAATTTACATACTCAATATCATCAATGGGTAACGTTACGGTAACTTTAGTTCCAATGCCTTTTTGACTCTCTAACGCAATTTCGCCCTGGTTCAGTTCAACTAAGGTTTTCACCATTGCTAAGCCAACACCATGACCTTCATGCTCACTGCTCCCTTTAGTGAATCGCTCGAATACTTTTTTGTGAAAGTGCTCATCAATTCCTTCTCCGTCATCACTAACGATAACTTTAAGCACTTTACTATCTTGTATAGCGGCTACTTTTATTGTGCCAAGTTCTGGTGTGAACTTAATTGCATTTTGAATTAGATTTGCCAGGATTTTCTCTAAGCTGTCGTTAATGAGCGAAATTTCTTTTTTCCCTTTAATACGTAATTCTAAATTCTGCCGCTTATGCTTGGCTAATGGCTCTAGCGATAGGACGATGAATTTTATGTTGTCTGGCGAGTAGGACCTGTAGTAGTCGGCAGCAGCCAAGGCTTTAGGGACATCTTGACTCATTTGATTAATCAACTGTTCGACCCTTTTCATATTGTCCTGAACACATATCAGTTCTTTGCTCGCTGCATGAGCTGTTTTGGATATGCCTTCTAACGATCCATTGATGAGCTGAATTGGGGTGCGAAGTTCGTGAGTGATTTCGTTAATGAAGCGTTCTTTGCTGCGAAGCATCTTTTCAAATTTAGAGTGCCCGTCGGTTATTTCGTAGCGGGTAAGATGGTTGTAGAGTTTAGTAGTTTTAAAGTAGCCCCATACCTTGCTCAGATAATTGAGCTTGTATGCGATAATGAGACTTAAAGTAATAGTGATATAAATCCAAAAAGCAAACCTTTGAAAGTATATCGGTGGCTTTACTTCAAAAGCTAATGTAGATATAGGGTTTCCAGCTCCCATCACCCTCGCTTGAAACTCATAGCTTCCAGACCTAAGATCCGACAATGTGAGAAAGGCTTGTGATTGGGGATGCACGCTCCACTCATCGTCTATTCCTAGAATTCTGTACTCTAGTTTTTGAGTTTCATTCTCTGAAAAACTGTTAGTTCTAAAGTCCACTGCAAATGCATCAAAATCACTTTCTAGCATTATGGGGTTAGAGAGCCCCCCAGTTGTTTGAAGCATCTTATGAGATTTCGAATCTTTAGCAGCCCAGTCGATACGGGTAAAAACAACTCTACTCTTAATATTTTCTTTGGCCTTCATAGCCAGAATGGCTTTCTTCTCAGAGATTACATATGAGTACTTGTCACCGAGGACAATTATGCGATCTCCCAGTTCTTGTATTCCACGGTATTCAAAGTCAGTATCAAATATCCCATCATTTTCATTAAAAGAAATTAAGTTACCGTCTGACGTTACAACAAAGAGCCCCATGTTTGATAAGAACCATAAGTTATCATTTGTGCTTAACAGAGCTCCCCTAATAAATCTTGCACCTGTATCTTCGAGTAGACTAGATGAAGCTATCTCTCCTGTACGCTTGTTGATAGATTTTATTCCCTGCCCTGAAGTACAGAGTAAGAAAGTGTTCTCCAGTTCAATTAAGCAAGTCAGTCCAACCCAATTGCCTTCATCAGGAGAAATTGACTTCCAGTTAAATTTGGACATTTGGATATGAAAATAACTATTGGTATCGAATCCTGCGATTTCACCAGAGGCAGTCAAAACCGAAGTGATCATATTTTGAGGGGCAGGTATTTTATCGACTATCACACCTCTATCAATAATGTTATAAAACGCATTCTCCCCAGAGTCATGGTATACATAAGAATGGGAAACAGAGTTACTAGTGATGTGTGAATACTCAGAACTGCAGAAGTCGTAGCCAGAAACTGTATTTGTAAATTCCGCACTAATTTCGTTCAACAATTCATCAATACAACTATTATTCTCCCAAAAACTAAATGGCTTTACCTCCCCTGTTTTCAAATCAATGAGAAAGTCTTGATCTCTTGTGCCTACGGCATACCCAAAATCACTGCTGGTGCCGAATGATTTAATGTTCTTTCTAAAGACCTGGCCATTTTGATGGACAAGATTTATAGCTTCATGTGAGTGAGAAATAGAAACAAGCCCTAGCTGAGAAGACGCTATTAATAATTCTCCCGACGGTAATTCTGCAATTTTTACAATGCTTTTTATTCCATCAGAAGTTATCAAAGGTGACATAAAGTCAGGTTTGATTATTCGTCCTTCTTTGATTTCGAATAGGCCTCCTGCTGCGACATATAACCTACCTAATTCTGAAACATAAACATCTGAAATAGAGCTGGATGAACTTGGAATTTTGAACGGATAAAATCGCTTTTCGTTAGTTGACATGTCCCAAGCATAAACTCCTTCTTTTCCACCGATATGAACTATAGAGTCATACGCTGAGACTGCGTCAACTGAAGAGAGAGCGGTCAAGGAATTGTCAACCGCTATCAACTCACTGACCTTCCTGTCAGGATCAACTATCACTAATCCGTCTTTAGACGCTAAGAAGACCAGACCGCTCTTTGATACCGAGAGCGATAAGACTCTTTCTACGTTTCCGACACCAACATTTGATGCCCAACTTTGTAGCTCACCCGTCGCAATGTCTACAACGATAATGCCGCTTATCAAAGAAACAACAACATAGTGTTCCAAGACTCCTATCTTCCATGCATATTTGGGCCACTTGCTTTCGTGATGAAAACTTTCTGCTAGACCAGTACCCACATTAAACTTGTAAACCCCTACTCCAAATTCAACTATCCATAGTGTTTCTTTCCCATCAAAATAAAGATCAGAAACCGTACCACGGGTGCTGAGAGTCGAACCATAACTTACCCTCTCTGACTGTCCTCCCAAGTACTTAAACACACCATTTTCAGATGCAATATAAACAGCATCACCAACTACTTCGATGTCTCTTATGATACCTGCGGGAATACCTGCGAACTTAGTTTTACCATTTAATGTAACGCCGAGAGCTCTAGCATCATTTGAAATAATGAGACAGAAAAACATCAATATTGCGCCAAACACGAAAAAGTGCTTAATGAATCTCTTTTCTGTCTTCAATCGCAAATCCATATGTCAGTAGCCTTGTTAACCTTTCTGCGCTTTTTAGCTATTTGAAATTAATTGAAAAGGAATTAACTATGAGTATCGAACAAAATATGAACATGCAAGAGCTAAGAGAAGAAGAGTATACTAAAGTATATGCGGGCATCGGAAACCCTTGCTTTGTAGAAGAAGAATTGATGACGATCTTACCCGAAGTACCGACTCCACCTTCAGGGCATAAAATTGATCTCTAAACCAAAAAACACTTCATCCCAGCATTCTCGGCGGCTTGCTGGTCATAAATAAAGTCGCCTACATACAGGCAGTCTTCCGGTTGAAGCTGCCATGTGTTCGCCACCATCAATAATGCGGTTGGGTCGGGCTTGGCTGGGGCATCTTCACGGGTTAGCACGTAATCGATGGGAATGCCGTTGTTTGCTACCTTAATGGCGGTGGCTTGTCGGCAGTTACGGGTAACTATTGCCATGGGGAGCTTGTGTGCCTGCACCTTTTCTACCATGGCTTTGCCAATGGGTAACCACTTAGCATTTTGCGCATCGTCAAGTTCGTGCTGCAATATAGCTTCGTGAGCATTCGCTTTGGTTTCGGCGCACGCAATAGCGTCTACAAAGGTAAGAATGTCTTCGTTTTGTGGGCAGCCTACGTCGGCGCGCATTTGCGTGAAGTTAAGGCTAGACTCTACCAAGGTGCCGTCTAAATCGAATATTACACCTTTAATACCGGTTAAGTTCATCTGCTCTACGCTCACGCTTTTCTCGTCCTTTTACTTCACTGTTATTCTTAAAATTCGGTTAACACCCACTTAATTGAGCACAGCGCTTAACTTACTCGCGAATGGTACCGCCAACATAATGCCACGAATGCCTTTAGCCTTCTGTTACGTTTGATTAAGGGTTGAATACATTTGGTTAAAAACCACTGATGTGATTTAAGTTTACCCCGCCCACACCTTGCATTAGCATAGCCGCTCTTTTTGGCAAGCTACTTATTTGCCCCAGCATTTTTGGGCAAAGTTTTAACAGGTAATTTATGGGTGTTTTTGCTGCGCTAGGTACAGCGCTTTGTTGGGCAATTGCTGCGCGTTTATTCCGTGGAACGGGTAATGCGTTTTCGCCGCTTACCATGAACTTTTGGAAGGGGCTTATTTCTATTGCCATTTTGGCAGTGGTTTTAGTAGTGGTTCAACCAACGGGGCTTAGTACTCATGCTGTTTTGTGGTTATTGCTTAGCGGGCTTATTGGTATAGGCATTGGCGACACCTGCTTTTTTAAAGCCTTGCAAAGCATTGGCGATAGCCAAGCGGTGCTGGTCGCCGAAACTCTTGCGCCTTTATTCACTGCCCTTTTTGCTATGGCTTTTATTGGCGAATGGATTACCTGGCAGCAGTGGGTTGGCGTTGCAGTAGTGCTGTTTTCGGTAGATATGGTTATAAAGGTACGCAAACGCAGCACTACTCATGTATTTGCTACCAGTGGCTATTTGTATGGTGTGGGCGCAGCGTTATGTCAGGCAGTTGGTGCCGTAGTTAGCCGCGACATTTTAAGTGCCGGTGAAATTGACGCTGCCAGCGCTGCGTTCTTACGCTTAGTTGGCGGTATGGTATTTGTGGTGCCATTTATAGCCATAACCAAAACACGCTATATGCCCGTTATTAACTATGAAAGTGACAGCGGAAAACGTGTATGGCCTGCTTTTGTGTTAGCCACGTTACTTGGCACGACTGCTGCTATTTACCTACAAATGTTTGCGTTTGCTTATGCGAAAGCGGCTGTGGTTCAAACCCTTATTGCTACAAGCGCATTAATGTCGCTAGGGGTTGCATGGGTACTTGGTGAACGGGCGACTAAAGCAACTATTGTATGGTCTGCCGTTGCCTTGGTTGGAGTAGCTATATTGGTTAGTTTTGGGTCGCCTACCCATTAGCAATGTAGGGTAAATACCTAACACATGCTTATATAGCCCAACTTTTTAGAGAATAGTAGACGCATTAAGATACAAAAAATACGTAACTTTTAGGTGCCCCGTGTAGTAGTTCTGGGCTCAAATCGATATTATGAAGAAAAAACAAAAACGTTATTTCTCATGTTTCAAAGGTTATCTTTAACAGTATTCTCTTTTTTGAGCGTTGCGCTAGTTTCTTTTGCCGCGTTGGCAAACGACAACATCGATGCCGTTATCGAAAAGGTACGCACGCCTTCGTATGATTGCCCTAATCAGTCTCTACTTCCAGAACTTGAAGACACACTTGCTCTTGAGTCGCTTACATCACAACAACGTTTTGCCTTAACCGTAGCCAAAGGGCAGTTTTTAATTTGCCGTGGTAAGTACGAAGAAGCTGAAACTATGCTGCTTAAAGCCATTATGCAAAGCAATATTGATGAAAGCTCTTATGCGTTTGCATCGGCTATTTATCAAATTGGCTTTTCTTATGACGCCAGAGAAAATCCAGCACGCTGTAAGTACTACCAACAAGCCCAAGCACTATCATCGCCCGAGCGCCACAGCGATATCTTTACCAGCTCTTCTTTAGGCCTAATTAACTACTGTTCAGAAACCACTTCACCTGAAATAAGATTGGGTAAGATGTTTGGTGTGCTTAAGCGTTATTCTAACGATGGCAGCCCCGGTGAGTTAGCGCATATTCACAACGCAATCGGTTTACTATATGGCGATTTAGAGCAACATGCCTTAGCAGCAGAGCAATATCTAAAAGCACATGAAATGGGCTTGCTTGTATATGAAGGCAGTAATAAGGTAAGTATTCTTATCAGCGCCATTGTGTCATTGCTAAGCAGCGGTCAAACTGAGCGCGCCTACCAAAGCATTCTAGAACTAGGTGTACTCAATAGCGAAATAGACACACCGCTAACCAACTTCTTGTATCAGTATGCACTGTCTATTTACTATAGAAAAACACAAAACTACAACCGACTTACTTACACCCTTCCCGATTTAGAAAAAGCGTCTTCGAACATCTCGAGTTCGTTTGGCGAGCTTCTTGTTAACTGGCACAAAGCTGAGATTTGCTTACATGACAACGATCTCACCTGTATTAAGCAGTATATATCAGGTATTGAAGCGTTAAATGATGACGCGATACCGCCGGTCTTTCGTTCAAATTTGGATTACCTTAGCTTCAACGTATCCATGTATATCGCACTGCAGGACTTAGCTAAGGCGAAAGAAGCGCACGAGATTTATTCTAAAGAAGTGACTAAGCGCCGTGAAGTTACTCAAGACTCGGCCTTAATTATTGGTGCTGCTAACTTGTATACCCGCATTTATGATTTGGAATCTGCGATTGAACAAGCGGAACAGCAACGAAAGAACACGCTGTATACCGCTATTATTATTTTCCTTCTGGTAAGCGGTATTACTGGCTACGTACTTCGTAGAAAACACCTTGCGCGCAAAGCCATCGATCCCGTTACTCTGCTGCTTAATGCGAATTCGGCGATAGCCCGCATTAACAAGCTTGATGCGCCGAAAAAAGGCCGGGCCATAGCCATTGCTATATTCGACATTAGTAATCTGCGTGAAATAACGCGGAAAATGGGGTCAACAAAAGGTGATTTAGTATTACGACAAATTGCACAAACTCTTCAAAATGTTACCCGCGGTAACGATATTTTAGGACGATTTGGTACCGAGCAATTTATTTTATGTCTGCACAATATTGAAGAACGAAGTGCACGACAGTTTTTCGACCGCGTACAGAGCGCGTTAGACAATACCTTTGAAAACGATGCGACTTCCGACCATATTGTGGTTGAGTCGCAGATGAGCGTATTTATCGCTCACGAGAAGATTACGGGGCTAAACGACATACTCGATGATATTGCCATGTCGATTGATATGGGTAACCGCTCAGGCAACAATTAATATCTATACTACCAAAAAACGCGCGGCCCGTTGTTACGGTACCGCGCGTTTTTGTTTTAACCGAAGCTTGTTTACTGGTTCAGATATGTCTGAAAACGGGTATACACGCCATTGGTCCACCCGAAACCTAGCTGCACGTCGTATTCACCGCCACCTGCTTTTATTTCCGGTTCACACACATTGTACTTTTCAAGTAGCACACCGCTTGATGCAAAGTGACGCTCAATTGTTTTACAAAAGCGTAGCATGATGGTTTGAGCCTGCATTTCAAACCCATAGTTGCGCAGCCCTTCAACGGCAAACAGTTGAAGCGGTGCCCAGCCATTTGGCGCATCCCATTGTTGCGACGTAGCGTTTGAAGTGGTTACCACGCCACCTTTTTTTAGCAAGGTGTTCATTACCGCAGCGCGCACTCCCTCTGCCTGTTGTTCATTTGCAATACCAACGAACAACGGCACACACATAGCCGCTGACACTACATCGGTTTGAGTTTGTGTGGGGAAGTGATAGTCAAAATAGCCCGCCTTTTCAGCATTAAACAAATAGGTGTTTATTGCCTTAATTCGTGCTGTAGATGCCGTACTGTAGCGCGCTTGCTCGGCACCTTTAGTCACGCTTGCCAGAGTCTGTTCAAGCGTTACCAAAAGCGCATTTAAATCTACGGGAATAATTTCAGTTGTACGAATACTTGCCAATGAATTGGGGTTAGCTAGCCAGCGCGAACTAAAGTCCCAACCCGATTCGCAAGCCGCGCGAACATGCTGGTAAAACTGACTTTTGTCAGCGCCTATGTGCTCTGCTGTTTCTATGTCTTCTCGATAAGACTCAGGGCGAGGCGTAGGCTCGGTGTCGAAGTAACGATTAAGTGTCGCGCCACACGGCATGGTAACCGTGCGCAGTTGTGCTACGCCCTTCTGTGACGCGTTCTCGCCCGCTTCATTCATCCAAAACTGGTATTCTTTCTTTAAGCCCCAGATAACGTATTCTCTTTGCTGGTCGCTTAGTGCGTCTTTAAGCAAATTATAAAATAACGCCAAAATAGGAGGCTGACTGCGAGAGTAATAATAGGCGCGATTGCCATTAGGAATGCAGCCTACTTCATTTAAAATATCTACAAAGTTCACCAACATGTTAATTGCCATGTCGGTGCGCCCCGCGTCAATTAAACCTAACGCGGTAAAATATGTATCCCAGTAATAGATTTCGCGAAAGCGTCCACCCGGCACTATGTATGGGCGGGTAAGCGCTATTAAGCTGTCTTTCTGTTCAGTGTCGGGGGTACGCGTTAGCACCTGCCACATATGCTCAATATAATCGGCTACATTTTCAAACTTGGTTTGCGATGTTGCGCTAATCATTTCTGGCATATCGAAATGGGTATTAACAAACGTAGCTAAGTCTACTGCTTCACCGCTTTTCTCAGCATTTAAACACGCTTGTTCGTAGGCCGCTAAAACGGTATTGAGATCGGTTTTAACAATAGCGTCAGCAAAGGTTTTGCTGTCTGGGAATAGCTGTGCCATTTGCACATGTTTAAACAGGTCGCTGGCAAAAAACGACAAGCTGTCGCGCCAGTTGTGTGAAGAAGAACTCATAGTTACTGCGCACCTTTAGGCGATAGAGAAGAAGACGCTCGTTTAAAGAAGAATAGGGTTATCACTAATGCACCGATTGGAATAAGCGATAGATAAAATGCTTGTTGGCCCCCTACTGCGTCGAAAATAAATCCAGTCACGATAGAACCTGTGGTTCCCCCAAGAGCCGAAAATACCACAATTAGCCCTGTCATAGGTGCATGTTGATGTTGAGGTAGCGCGCTTAGCATTACCGAGTTTAATACGGGGTAAATAGGCGCCATCATCAATCCAATTAATGGAATAAGGAACGCAGCTATTGGTGCATCAGCCCAGCTGGCTATTGTGCTGTCAGCCACGTTTTCGGCAAGCGGTAAGCTTAGTAGCATTACCGCAGCCATACCCGCCAAACAGATATTTAAGAAGGGATACCAGTTCATTCGCGTAAGTACTGCGCCCGCAGTTAAGCGCCCAACGGCCAATGCGATAGCAAAAGTGCTGGTTATTTGAATGCTAACTTGAGTAGGTAAGCCTAGCACCTCTTTGTTAAAGGTTGGCAGCCACGAACCTATGCCCTGCTCTATTAACACGTACAAGAAGATAGAGAATATAAACACTAACACCAGAGGCTTGTAGGCTAGCTTTAACATACTGAAGAACTCACTTGCCAGACCGTCTGATTGTGCTTTCTCTACTGGTTTTATAGGTGCTAGTGCCACAACAATTAAGGTAAAGCCAACCAATGCGGCAAGTAAATAGTAGACGTTTAGCCAAGATAATGAGGCGTCGTTATTGGGGTCGATAAACCCGGCGAACACCCAGTAGCCAGACAGCACGCCCAACATAAAAATACCTTCAATGGTGTTCATTAACGATGAGTGCGCTTTAGTGGTAGACGACAGCTGACCAATAATGGCGTACACCGACACTTTCACTAGCGCAAATGCAGTACCTATGCAGGCAAACAACACTTTAATGAACCAGAAACTTGCGATAGAAGGCGTCAGCGTACAGGCAACGGCCACTAATGCTAACCCAAGTAGCATTGAAAGCTTGTAGCCAACTCTTGGAATGAAGCTGGCCACTAGGAACGAGACAACAGCAATAGAAAGGTCTTTAAAGCCTTCTAGTGTGCTTGCTTCTGGCTTACTAATGTCGAAGCTATTGATCGATTGCAGAATAACAGTACCCACACTGTTAAGTAGTATGGCAAATACATAGTAGCTAATGGCAATGGCTGCAATGACCATGAATCGGGACATGTGTAAACACTCTGTTAACTGAATTATGCAGGAGTGTAGTCGTAAGAAAATAAAAATGCAAACGTTTGCAAAGCGCTATTATTTTTTGTTAGAGCTTAATATCGACACCCTGTTTCCGTTAAATCATAGCGTTTATGCGTTAAAAAGCTGATAAAAAAGCGAAATATTAGTCGCTGTGCTGCGTAGAGCGACGGGCAATTAAGGTTGTTTCCACTACCTGGCTTTCTGTAGGTTTGTTTTCAAACTGGTTTAATAGCTGCGTAACCATCTCTATTGCGGCTTGCTGAGTGTTCTGACGCACCGTTGTTAACGACGGGTGCATAAGTTCAGCTAAAGAAATATCGTCGTAACCCACAATGCCTACATCGCTTGGAATACCTACATAGCGCTCTTTTAGCGCTTTTAACGCGCCTAATGCCACCATATCACTTACACAAACGATCCCGTCGAAATCTAACCCATTCGCCTTTATACGCTCATTAATGTATTGGTATGCTGCTTTCGACGTAATATCGATGGCGCAGGTGCACTGCGTGTCTATTGGCACATTCGCATCGCGGTGGGCTTGCGAATATCCTTTGTGACGTTCCTGCATTTCCGCGTGTTCAGAGTCTCCAAGAAACAAGATGCGTTTGGCGCCGTGGCTCAGCAAATGCTGGGTTGCCGTATAGCCACCCAAATAGTTGTCGCCGCCAATAATGGGATATGGCGCGTCTGTTTTTGCATCGCCCCACACTACAATGGGAATGCCCGACTGTGCTGCTCGGTCGATTTTGGCAGTAGATTTGCCTTGTCCAATGACAATAATGCCGTCGGCGCGTTGGCTGCGAATAAAGTAGTTCGCCCAATCGTCAGATGCCATAAATGAATTAGACAGCAGTAGCTCGTAGCCTTTGGCATTTAGCGCCTGATTTAGCTCTCCCACCAGCTTAAGCAGGAATGGGTCTGTGGTGCTTTGTTCGGTGTTGTCGATTAGATTTAGAATCACCGCTATCACGTGAGTTTTCTGTGTTCTTAAGCGGCTAGCGGCCGCGTTAATACTAAAATTGTGCTCTTTAGCTAGTGCCTGAATTCTGCTTCGGGTTTCCTGCTTAATAAGCGGGTTGTCTTTCAGTGCCCGTGATGCTGTCGATGTTGATACACCAGCAATATCAGCCAGCTTCGCTAAGGTGAGTTTTGTTTCAGAAACCAATGTGACCATTCTCTAATAATTTTCGGTATACCGGGTTACCCGTGATAGCACTACAAAATATAAGCGTAAAACCGCTACCTAAACCGGATAAATCGTCGACTCTACAGCCGAATCCACAATATAGCGCGAATCGTCTTGGCGTAAAACCATGTTAACAACAATAAACAAAAAATTTGCAAACGATTGCATTTTATTCTTGCAATCGTTTGCAAACAGATCTATTTTGTTTCGCAATCGTGATGCGTATAACAATTTTTAAACCTGTTTAACGCATTCAGTTAACAACGCAATAGAACATTTTCGGGAGCACACACCATGAAAACGTTGTTTACAAAAGGAATGCTGGCGAGTGCAGTAGCGGTAGCACTAACGCAGCCTGCCATGGCACAAGAAGACGTAAAACAACAAGCGAAAGACAACGCAGAGATCATTGTTGTCAGCGGTACACCAGGCGGCGCAGGGATTAGAAAGATTGACGCAAGCTTCGCGGTAACCAACATCGACGCTAGCGACATTGAAAAACTCGCACCTAAGTCTACGGCCGATCTGTTTAAGGCTATTCCAGGTGTTTGGGTTGAAAGCTCAGGCGGTGAGTCTGGCGCAAACGTTTTTGTTCGTGGTTTCCCAGGTGGCGGCGATGCGCCGTTCTTAACGATTGCGCTTGAGAACTCTCCTATTTACCCTGCACCTACGCTATCTTTCCTTGAGAACTCTCAGCTGTTTCGCATCGACGACACAATTGAAATGGTTGAAGGTTTACGCGGTGGTCCAAACCCAGTAGTGAGCAACGGTCAACCAGGCCTTACAACAAACTTCCGCCTTAAACGTGGTGGCGAGTCAACAGAAGCGTCAGCGAAGTACACCATCTCTGACTACGGCCTAAACCGTATTGACGTGGTTGCAAGCGGCGCACTAGATGACGACTTGTACTACATGGTAGGTGGCTACATTAAGAGCTCAGAAGGTATTCGTGATGCCGGCTTTAACTCTGAGCAGGGTAACCAGTTCACCGTTAACATCACTAAAGTTTTCGAAAAAGGCGAGCTTAACCTTTATACCCGTCAAACTGACGATCGCGGTACTTGGTACTTACCTACACCTTTAAACGTTGAAGGTATCGACGCAAACTATACGCAAATTGGTCCATTGAATCGCCAAGGCACCATTACGTATGGCCCTAATGATACCACTGAGTCATTCGACTTTGGCGAAGGTCGTGGATGGGACGGACACGTAAGTGGCGGTAGCATTAAGCTTGACTTAGGCAACGACTGGCAGCTAGTTGACCGCTTTAACCTTACCAAAGGTGAAGCCAATACTTTTGGTCTTGTACCGAATGGTTCTGCAACTACCGTTGCAAATGTTGCCGACAATGACGAATCAGCCACTGGTGCAGTAACTGGCACAGTGTATGACGGTGATACGCCTATTCAGCAAATCGGCCGTTGGGTAGTACTTAAAGATATTGAAGCTTTCACTAACGACCTTGCTGTGTCGAAAAACTGGGAAGACTTCGATACATCATTTGGTATTTACAGTGCATCAACCAAAGCCAATGACTGGTGGAGCATTGGTAACACGGCTTACCACGTGTTGCAGCCAGGCGGCGAATTGCTAGACGGTATCGAATGTAACACTGACGCACAAGGCTGCGATTGGAACTACGACATCAGCTCTGTAGGTGATGCAAGCACGTTCGCACTTTATGCAACGGGTACGTGGTACGCAACCACAGACCTGAGCATCGACTTAGGGCTACGCCGTGAAAATCACGAAGTGAACTATTCGGTAGATGAAGATCTTGACGGCAAAATAACTAAAGCGCTTGAGTACGACGAAACTAAAACGTCGTGGACAGTGGGCGCAAACTACGCGCTTAATGACACCAGCGGTGTATTCGTTCGTATGAACCGAGGCTATAAAATGCCTTACTTCGACGACTTCAGAGACAACTGGGGTGCTTACACTGGTGGTAACGACCTAATTAAAGAAGTTACTCAAGGTGAGCTTGGTTATAAGTTCATGAATGACAGCATTCAGTTCTTTGCGACGGCATTTGCTAACGAAGTAAAAGGCGATACGTTTGTACGTCTTCCTGGCGCACCAGCTGAAATTCTTACTAACGAAGCCTACGGCTTAGAGCTTGACGGTCGCTATAGCCACGATTCAGGCTTCTCGTTGAGCGTGAACGGAACTATTCAGGAAACTGAAATTACTGCCAGCGCCAATAACGAAGGCAATGAATCTCAGCGTCAGCCTGGTTGGCAAGTACGTGTAACACCAAGCTACGGCTTCGATATCGGCGATATGTATGCCACGGTATACGGTACATTATCGGCAGTTGATGATCGCTTTGGTAACAACGAAAACACAGTTGTACTAGAGGGATACGAGAAGATTGATGTAGGTCTAACGCTAGAGCCAACTGAATCACTTCGTCTTCAGTTCTCTGTTGATAACCTGACCGACGAACAAGGTATTACCGAGGGTGACCCGCGTAATCCAGATTCACCAAACGGCCGCTACATTATGCCTCGTAGCATGAAGCTTAGCGTTTCTTACTTGTTCTTCTAAGAACAAAAAGCGTAACACCTAAAAATAAAGCCGGCCTTAGTGCCTAATGCCGATCAGTTAAGAATATTTTCATGATCGGTTGACCGATCTTTTTAAGGCTTCAAAATCCGATATCAGTCTCTGGTATCGGATTTTTTAATGTCTTTACTTACAAACCTCGATGA